>Ga0255763_1001018_pt1 | contig 29750 bp, 39 predicted proteins | sample 041ome_2_FD_179963 | JGI IMG/M metagenome (GOLD analysis project Ga0255763, IMG submission 179963) | Coastal salt marsh microbial communities from the Groves Creek Marsh, Skidaway Island, Georgia - 041406US metaG (version 2) | ecosystem: Environmental > Aquatic > Marine > Intertidal zone > Salt...
TTAGCTTAATATGCTGTTGCATGCCAGCATCATCCACATAAAAGTCATAGTTAGGATAACTTATATCCCAACCACCAGCCTGCTTCCACCACTCGAAACTGGCAGCATCAGGTCTGTAAATTAAAGTAATCCAACAGTCCGGATATGTTTTGATGATATCATCCAGCATGTAAGCCCACTCGTGACTTTTATGTAAACGACATCCTGAACCAGTGTATGGAGCATCCAGTACAGCTGGATCCAAACTGGCAGGAAATTCCATGCCGGTGCCAAAGTAAGCACCAACATGACCGGAATATTGGTTATGAGTATATGTTCTTTGGGGTATGCGGTCTGATGTGTCGTAGAGTCTGCTTGACTCTATGTCTTGGCTAACGCCACTCCAGCGACTACCAGGCACACCCGTGAAGAAATGTCTTCGAGGGAGCATAATTTTCCTGTTGATTATTAGTCAGTGAACTAGACCGCGGTCTGCGTTACCAACTTTATTTAGTACGCCAAACAAAGTACATACGATTATTTGAATCGTTACGTAGGTCTAGTACATCTACGTTAAAATGATCTGCACAGTTAATAATAAAGTTTGAGTTCCAAGGGTAGAATGTAATCCAACGTGCTTCTGGTTTGTCATGTTGATGACCAGGATTAACTCTAAAGAACATTACTGCGCCTGGCGCACAAAGACTTACTGCCTTTTCAAGCTCAGAAAATACTTTGTCTGTGCTACCGAAATTAATACTGCCCAATGCAATGACAACATCAAATTTTAATTCAGTATTAAAACTTAGCAAATCAACTTGCAAGTCAGCATTCGTATTATAGGGATCAATACCAATCAGATTGTGAATCTTACCCTTAAATTCATTATAACCACAACCAATGTCTAGAACATTGCGGGGATTAAGACTATTAACTTCTTCAATAACTTTAAGACCACTGTATTTGAACTTCTTAGTTTCGGGTTGCCAAACTTCTCCAAAGTACTTGTGTAATACTAGTCTGTCAATTTCTTCAGTTAACTCATATACTGTTGTAAAATTGGAACTTTCCAGTTCAACATCAAATATGCCACGTACTAATTGTTTAAGTTTTGCATGATTACGAACAGCCTGTGGGCTAGTTTGCAACATGTGTTCTACTTCATTAAGAATTTTAAGGTTCATTTCGACTCCACTAAATATTTATAATAGTAGCATATAATGGTTACAAAATCAATGACAATTTTAATCTCAGGCGGTGACAGTTTTACCTATGGTAATGAACTAGACGACTGCACTCCGAAAAGTTTTAGTGAATATACATGGGCTGCTAACCTCGCAACTCATTTAGGCATGAGCTATGACTGTACTGCCTGGGGAGGACATGGTAACAGTGCTATAGCACGTAGAACTATGACAGCATGTCAAAAACACATAGAACAAGGGCACGACATATTTGTAACTGTAATGTGGAGTTATCCTAGTCGCTATGAGTTTCGTTTTAGATATGATACCCATGAACATGAAAGTCCTTGGTGTACTATAACTCCCTGGACACATGAACGTGATCAAAATGTTATTTTAGATGCTTTTAAGAACTTTAAAGAGACCATCTTTGATCATTATAAACGTAACCAACTTACTGCTCAAACAACAGGTATAGCAGACTTCAGTGAACATTTCTTTAAGGATGTGGGTGACAGCGAGTACTGGGAACTTTATACTAGCATCAAAGAGATGGTATTCCTACAGGACTGGTTGAAACAACGTAACATAGATTATCTGTTTACATATGTTGACGATTGCTTATTCAAACATAATACACCACTGGATAGTACACTTAAAACATTGTACGATAGTTTAGATTATACTAAAATATATCTTCCGGATCATTTTGAAGGCTTTTATAAATGGGCACAAGCTAACAACTATCCATTTGGCGCCACACATCCTCTAGAGCCAGCCCACGTAGATTTTGGATTGAAAATTTTTGCGTTCTTAGAGTAATAACAGTATATATTACAATTTGGAATCATTTAAATACCGGCGAAAGGGGGCCTAATGCCTCATGTAGTTTTCTATTTCCGAGTCATTATGCCTCCCAGTGTTCTCAAGGAGGTATTAAATGAGTCGCAAAAGTTACAAACGTTCCAACAAGCAAGATAATATCGTAAACATTGAAAATTATATCCAAAGAAAAAAACAGGTAGTTCTCCTACCACGCAGTTTAAACCAAGAAACATACATTGAAACACTACTAGACGAGCGAAACGTTATTGTTTTTGCTACTGGCCCAGCTGGTACAGGTAAAACCATGCTAGCTGTTATGGCTGCTATTAGAGCACTACGACAAAAAGAAATAGAACGTATTGTAATCACACGCCCTGCTGTGGGTGTGGATGACGAGCGCCACGGCTTTCTACCAGGTGATATCAATAGTAAAATGGAACCCTGGACACGCCCTATTTTTGATGTATTCCAGGAGTATTATAGCCCCAAAGAGATAAAAACTATGATTGAGGAAATGGTTATTGAAATATCACCACTTGCATTTATGCGTGGTCGCACATTTAAAAATAGCTATATTATTGCTGATGAAATGCAGAACGCAACTCCCAATCAGATGAAAATGCTCTTAACACGCATTGGCGAGGGCAGTCGTATGGTAGTTACCGGCGATATTCAGCAGACAGATCGCAAAGAAGCACAGAATGGGTTATTGGATTTTAACAAATTGTACCAGTTATATAAACGCAGTGAATACATAAATATGGTAGAGTTCAATTACACTGATATTGAGAGACATCCTGCCGTCAAAGAAGTTTTAGACATATACGGTGATAAATAATTTATAATTTGGAGATTAATTCATGGCAACCATGTATAAAGTAGCATTAAAATTCCATCAGGAAGCCGCTGGTGATGAAAATGCTAAAGTTAAAATCAGTATTGACGGTGTTGAAATAGCCAACGATATAGAAATTGTTTCTACTGATATGAGTAATCCAGATGTGTTGGAGTATGTAGTAAGTGCTAGTGATCCCGGCCCTGATGTTTCTATTCCCGTTAAAGTAGAGTTGCTTAATGACTTGTTTATTGACAATGACAACGATAGAAATGTTTGCTGGTGTGGACTTGGAACACAAGTTGCATACGCCGGAAAATACTACGATCGTTATAAGAAAAAACAAGTAGATGACGGCGTTGTTACAGACGTTGTAGAAATTCCTAGACTAGCTGGCGATGAAGAAGATGTGGTTAATCCAACAACTGGAGTACCAGTACATGTCACCACATATTTTGTAAAAGAGATTGCCGCTGATGCTTATACCTGGCACGATGCTCTAGCATATACTGGTGATGCAAACGGTGAGGTAGAGAGTGACGGTGGTTGGCCACACTACAGAGTAACTTCATCATATGTGGAAGTTGCTTTCCCCTCTACTAGTAAATTTAATAACTAGTATTAAATATTATGCAAGAAAAGGGCCCTTTATGGGCCCTTTTTTTATTGCCAACGTGTACGAGTATGCACATTGCCTGTTACAGTCTCGTACACTTCTCGCCAGTTCTTTACAAACGGAGCATCACCCTCATAGTGTAGGTTAAACGCATGCTCCATTACCAAGCTCTTGAGGCCTAATTTTAGACCAAGCTCTGCGTTGGTGGGCTTGTCCTCAATCCAGTACAAGCCACTATCCTTGTACTCTGCTAGGACAGCATCTTTGTCTTCACCCGTGTCAAGGAATATGAACTTCTCAAATGTATCCTCACCAAACAATTTGCCTAGATTGCGGATACGCAATTTCTGTGCATGAGCATTCTTTGTCATGCTAGTAATAACGTGGAACTTGTATCCCAAGTTAGCTAGTAGCCTAACGTAGTGTTCACTGTCACGTAGTGCCGGCAGGAAGCCCTGTACAGCACTCTCGTTAAAGAAGCGTACCAGTTTGCTACCTTCCTCACGCTCTAGTCCATAACGCTTTGCAACGTTATAGATAAAGTTGCCGTTCTCAACCATAGTATACCCATGGTCTTCCATCCAAATATTAAAAGCGTATTCCCAGTTAAGCAAGACGCCGTCGCAATCGGTGAGTATTAGTTTTGTGTTATTTTCTATCATACTTTATAATAGCACGTATCTACTTCTTGTCAACCGTTTTTGGCCTGCCTGGTTTTTTACGACCCCAAGGATTGCGGTCTTCTTCTGCTAGCCCACTATCGCCTCTAGCACACACGGTAATCTTACCGCCATTTTCCAGATACTCTTGGATTGCCTTATCATATTCTGTTTGCTCTGCATTGTCTTTTCGCATATTAACTCCGTGTGTTTAAATGATTTGTAGAGTGTGCCTAGGGCTTCAAAAAAACCACCCTAGGCACTGTTCCTACAGCCTGTTGTTGTGGGCTGGTAAACCCACTTCTCATCATGGGGTAGCCGTAAACCCCACTAGTCCGCACTCCCTACGGACTCGTCTCTATGAATACAGTTCCTGTAGCATTGATACAAGATTTCTGCGCTCCTCTTCGCTGTCAAAGTCAGCTATCATATCAATTACAGTAGCCCAACGCTCTTGATCTGTATTTGTATTACCCTTATTCTCATTCAAGCGTCTACTACGGATACGCATATTGTCTGGCGTGTCTGCACCACCACGTTCTCTAGGAAGTACATGATCTAGGTTAGGCTCATGCATCTTATCCCTAGTTACCTTATTTTCGCCTACACCCCAGTCATATGCATACCATTCACCATTTACTGTATAGCCTCTACTGTCTTCTAGGTTATCCGCTATAAACTGCTCTGCTTGTGCTTCAGTCCACTTGTACATTTTCTGATACTTGCCTTTAATTTTAATTTTAAACAGAATATCCGGATCGTCATAGTTGTCAACCCAGGAGTCATATAACTCCTGGGTATAGTATGTACGTTCACAAAAGCCTGTAAAAAATCTACGATTAGCAATTTGTGTGTTGACGTCCATTACGCTGCTACCTGTACTGGTGGAACACGATAAGAATTCAAGTACTCATCTGCAATAACTTTGCCTGAGAACTTAATAGGTGCCCAATCAACATCTGGATTGGTAATGCAGATAATCTTGTGCAAACCAGCGGCAATTTTTGATTGCTCTGGGATATTAAGATCTTCTGCAGGACCGTCCTTAATTGCACGTTTTGCTTCCAAATGGAATCCGTTACGGATGCCTGTTGGATAACGATGCAACAGTGCATCAGTGATTTCCTGATCAACAACATAATGGTTGTTATCTAGTACACCCTCTGCTTCCTGGATCTTAATAAATTCACAAATGCCCCAGATGTTAGGAGTTTGAATAGGCGCTTTGTTAAACACTGTAGTGTGAATTGCAATCGCACGTTCGAAAATCTCATGACCATAGTCGTCATAATGGCGTGTAAGATTGTACGCACCAGTACATTCCAATGGCTGAGTTTTTACTTCACTGCCCTTTTCAATAAGTTTTGCACCAACGCGGTTCAGGATATTGAAAATGTTGAAAGCACTTACGAACGAACGGTCAAGTGTTTCCATATCAAAGTTAGCATCCTCATCCTTTTTTGCCATTACAGTTTGTACCATTGCACGATACTTGTCAAACTCACTAGCAACAAGGCTGTTAAGGTTAACAGCAGTATATTGTGCTACATCATCACTGCGCAATTCGCTAACTTTGTACTCCAGTGGAATATCCCGAATACCCAATAGCACACAAGCAACAAAGCGGTGCTGTGCATCATTAAGGAAGTACTGATCTGATACTTCACTATAACGTGCAAGTCCCATAAGCACCCATTCAGGATTGAACTTAAAAAGCAAATCTTCTACAAGGTGCTGCAACTGAATACCACGTTGTGCCTTGTTGTTCTTAACAACTTTGCTAACTGGCTTGTACTGTTCGTCGCAGCGAACAAGTCCCTGAGCTTTAAGTTCTTCAGTGTTGATCCAATCAAGATCTACACCCTGCAGGGCACGGCAGCGTTTTAAAACACTGAGTACTAGGTTACATACTTGGAAAAGAGTTGGATCATCACCAAGTACACTTGTATCTACATACTTGGGAATCTTACTAATAATTTCACGACGTGCTTTACTCTTAATTGCACGGATATGCTTGCGGTTCATTTTAGGACCAAATACTGCTCCTAGGTCTTCACCGAATAGTTCTTTTGGGTCTACGTTTGGTTGTGACATTTTGTTCTCCATTGGAATGTCTGTTTTACTTTTCAAATAATGGACACTTACGCATATAAGCATGTCCACTCACTTATAATAACATAATAACTTTTTATGTCAACCTCTGTCTACACTCATAACTAAATCTTCTTCACATAGTTGAGAACGGTTTCTTTACCACCATGGTAGTTGCTGTTCTGGTGCCGCTTGACACGACCCTTGATGTTACCGCAACGCATGCCGTCGAAGTCGTTAGCATTGCTGGTAAAGAACACGATCAGATTGTTACCTGTACGAGCATTTACAACGTAGCAGTTCAACTTCTGGATAAAGTTACAACGAAGCACATCAATCGCAAGCTCTACAGTCTCACCGATCTTACCAACATACTGGCTATCATCTGACAGAACTCGTTGTTGCGCTTCAACTGCATCACGCTCCACACTACGAAAGTAGCTCTTGGGCAGACTGGCAACAATGCCAAAGTCATTAGCACTAACACAATCAGCCTTAACGAGATTGAGAACACGCTGTTCAAAGTCGTTTATATTACCGCTGATCGCCTTGAGCATAAGACCAGTGTAATAGCTGATGATAGTATCAGCAACTTCATAGTCCTCTTCGTCGGCAACATTCTCAAACCAAAAATCGTTGCAATTGAAGTTACGAGGCGGAGTTGCATCTGTAATTGTGAACAGCATAAGATGCTTGTTAGCATGCTTGCGAATAACGTGTTTGTCGTTCTCATCGTATTCAGCTACGGTATTAGTAACATACTCATCGCCGTTAAGACGGTAGGCCATCACACTCGCAGCCATCACATCGCGGAGCGGATAAGTAGTATTATAATCAAATCGGGCCATGTTCTGATCCTTTTGGTCCTTTAGTTAACTTACTCTCTTATAATAGCATAGGATACGCTTGTGTCTACCATTTCCTGGGAAAAATACAGAAAATATACTGTTGCAAAAATACAACAAGCCACTGTTGAATGGGAACCCTATTGGCACGTGGTTATTGAGGATACACTAGATCCAGAGCTGTATGATCTATGTATGCAACATTGGCCCGATATGGCTACTCAAATGAGCCGTACTAACCCTGAGGGATTTAACCAAAACCGTGCAATCTACATACCTGAAAGCGGCAATATAGACTTTTGGCAAGAATACTACTCTGAGTTTATGGAACATACTGATATACAACAGGCAGTATATGCTTTAGAAGGGTTAGAGTATGCTGGTGATCGTTGGACAACCAGCAGTCTCTGGGAGGACTATGCTGGCTATGGTGTCAGAAATCATTATGACGGGCATACAATTAATGTTGCTTGGCAGATATACCTGTACTGTGACGGTGGCGAGCAATGGGGAACTAGCCTAACAGACGAACATGATAATGAGATAAAAAGGTTCCCTTTTGTACCCAACTTCAGTTGGCTAATGCGTGTGGATGCTTTTGCGTGGCATAGATGTGATCCAATACCCTGCAACTTACGTCAGAGTATTATGACACGTTATATGTATAAGTTTAAATCTGGGTTAGTTCAACAAGAGTTGCAGCCAAGTTAATCTCCTGATCTGCTACCATTGGAATGTTACGCAGGCCCTTGGCAATGATTAGCACTGCTTGGTCCTGGCCCTCTTGAGTTTTACTCCAGAGCTCAATGTTGTCATAAGCCCACCTAAAGAACTCTTCCATTTCCTCAGGTCCTACCTGGCTACATAGCAGTTTACGAGCCTCTAGTATCTTGCCTTGTTTAAACAAATCAACCACAGCTAATTTATAATCTGCTACACTGGCATCGTTTTCGCCTGGCTGTGTTAGTTTGTCATCTACTGTATTCATCTGCACTAGGTTAATACACTTGCGTAGATCAGGATAGGTTGCCTTTACATAACTGTCTAGCGTATCAATATCAATCTCAACACCTTCGGTTACCAGCACTGTAGCGACCCTAGCAGTAAATTCTGTGTGGTCTACCTTCTCAATATGGAACCCCTGACAACGACTATGTAATGCTGGGATGATTCTGTTGGGATAGTTACAGGTCATAATAAACCTAACCGTGCTGCTATAATCTTCCATAAGATTACGCAGGGCAGGCTGTGTACTCTGTTGGTTCATATAGTCTGCTTCATCAACTAGAACAATTTTTGTATTACCGAACGGCATGGTCTGACAGAAGCCAATAAGCTTGTCAATCCATTCAATCTTACGACCTTCCTTGCTGCCATTGCTGTATAGCACATCTACATCGTCTACGCCCAGCTGATTAATAAGAATCTTGGCTAGTGTAGTTTTTCCTACGCCTGGAGCACCACTAAACAACAGGTGTGGAATAGTGCCAGACTTTACCCAAGCATCCACTTGTTTACGCTGTGAATCATCCTTGAAGACGTAATCGTCTACAGTTTTAGGCCTATACTTTTCTACCCAAAGTTCTTTCATCGATTAACTGCCTTTTCAATATTATCTGTACGATCTGTTACTGGTGTTAGTTTGGTATCAATTGGCTGTGGTGTACATAACCAGTTAAGTACTCCATGCTGTTTTCCAAATACATTTTCTGAATTATGGTTATGGTTTTGTGGATTGTATGTAGCGCATGGTGCCCAATATATATTATATGACATGCTAGCAAGTAAGTCAAACACAAAAGGATTCATGTTACTGTCCTGCATTTCAATAAACAGTATAGGTCTGAAGTATGTAATGGTATTTTGAGCACCTTTGAGTACATTATACTCCATGCCTTCTACATCAATCTTAATTAAATCAATGCGAGGAAAGCCCTGTATGTTATCTAGTTTGGTTTGTACTATTGATCCACCGGGTCTTACTTTTGTTTTACCATAATCAAATTGGGTGCTAACTTCTTGTACGCTGTCACTGAGGGCAATAGGATTAATACTGATCTTACGTGCAACGCTGCGGTCCTGCATACCTACGTTTTTTACTAGTAGTTCATGGCATTCTGGATCAGGTTCAAATGCTACAACTTTGCTTACATGGGGAGCAAAGCCTAGTGTGTGTGAACCAACATTCGCACCTACATCTAAAACAAAACTATCCTTGTCTAGCAGTGCTAGTAGCAGATCAACTTCAAGGTAACAGTATTCTCCATAACAATCTAAACTCCGACCAATGGTAAGGTCATCACTAAAGACGTACATGTTACCATGGCGAGTGTTAACTAGTTTTTGATTTCTCACGTTCTAGTTCTTCAGTAAGTTCTTTGATTCTGATGTATGCTCGCTGTAGTTGAGATTGAAGTTCTTGAACATTACGCACTAGAATTTCTTCCCTAATGTGAGGTGAAGCCGCATTAGGCATATCAACCATTTACTTGATGCCCCATAGTTGGATTTGTGTATACATCAGTTGGCGCCTCATCGCTTATGCCCAGAATATCATCCGGGTCTACTGTGCGATGTGTTTCGCCATTTAGATTAAACCCGCGTGACCAACGACCGTGTGCTACTAGGATCCACTGTCCAACAGTAACATCTTCCTGCTCGTGGCCAACAGCTACTACTTGAGCCCAGCGTGGATGAATACCACGTAGTTCGCCGTCATCACTGGGTAGAATTAAACCACCTGCTGTACGTACTTCATCAAATTTCATTTGCTTTACTAGCACACCATCATGTAGTGGTTTTAATGTGCCTGTGATATTTGTAGTTGATACTGGCATGTTAGATCCTTGTTACACCATCTTCATCTGCTGGATTAGTTCTAGTCTTAACAGTTTGCGTTACTGTTGTTGGGGTTGCTACACTGTCAGTTACTGTTTCGCTTACTACTTGTGACGCAAGAGTTCCTGATGGTTTCGCTACTTCGGATTCTGAAGCTTCAACTACGGTAGAGGTGGCTGGTTCATAATCCTCATAAGGATCCTCATCTACAATAGCATGGTTGCCGCTATCTGGAATAGTGCCGTCCTGAGGGACCATGGTATTCATTTTGTAATATTCTTTCATTAACTGATCGCGAGTCTTTACAATTGTACCATCACTACGGATTTCATCACCGCGGGCATTTACATTCATGTTGCCAATAGCTGGAACACGTTCATTTTTTGTAATCATTGCACCAAAGTCAACTGTTTGGCCCCGTGCTGTTCTATACTTCTTGGCCATAATATTCTCCTAATATATGCGTATATTATATTTATCTTAAAAAATCTTCAACATCTAAATTATAGTATAAACTATCGATCTTGTGTATGCCTATCAGATACAATACGTAAGAACTAACACTACTACCACGACCCACTCCCCATACTATATTATTTTGTCGCATCGTGTCAACAAAATATCTTAGGAACTTTAGTAGATCAAGCAAATCACGTTCCTGAAACATTAATAGTTCTTTGCCTACACGCTGCAACTGGTCTTCAGTTTGGCATTGTTCCAAACACCATTTAGCAATGTCGAACTCCTGATATTCCACAGGCATATGCCAACACTGTTGGTTAGCTTTATGATATTCATCAGGTGTACACTTTAGATCAGTTGCTGGGGTTAATGTAGGATAACCACTATATAGTAACTGGTTAGCCTTATTGAACTGATCTACATCACTGATATCCAGAGTATTTAGATCTAAGGCAGGATTGATGTATAACGAATGTATTACATCATCTTCACTGAAGATTTGTCTACTGTAACTATCCAGCGTCATCAGGGTCATCGTTATCCTTGGGTACAATCCTAGGCTTAAATGCGTTTAGCCTAACCACTTTTTTATCTTCTGCCTCAAATTCTAATCCTAGTTCATGCCAGTCTAGTTTTGTAATATTAAGACCGTCCTCGTCTAGGTCAAAATACTCAATACAAGGCTTATACCAGTATTCTGTATACTCTTTGGTTGTCTCGTCTGCTAGCTGTAAGAGAGTTTCCATATCTCCACTTTCGCAGTCATACGTATGAGTAATACCTTCACCCTGATCGCTAGTTACACCAACACTCTCTACGAGGAATACTTTGTCTAGTATACTATTAAACTTAGTGTATAAGCAAATACTAATCAAATGATCATAGGGTTCATCAGGTAACAAGTGTACTTTACCTTCAAACCCTAGAGCTTTATTGAATGCTTCAGTATGTTCAGGCCCAATCAAAATACTGTTATCTAAAATGGTGCTGATATATAACTGGATCCTTTCCAGTGCTGTGTTATAATTCTTAGCAATATTTTTGTTAGGAATTAGGTTAACACTAAGGTGCCAGGTATTAGGAATTAGTGTATTGTTCACCACAATACAGGCGCTAAAACGTTCTTCTAGTCTAATCATTTTATGTCTATAATTTCATCCCAATCGTCACCGGAACCTTTGTTTTGTTCCTGTGACTTTTTAATAAGTTCATCGTTACGCTTTTTATTCTCTTCCATATAATCCTCTAGGATCATATGTGCCTGCCGGACAAGATCAGTATTCCCAAACCGGTAGCCAGCAGCTAGCCGCTTGTTAATATCAGAAATCTTATTAGCTAGTTCCTGGTCTGTTAGTTTACTCAGATCTGGAGTAAGTGGATGCATTAAAGATCGCCCTGTTTTCGGTTCTCGCTGTAGAAAGCATCAAATTTTCCACCAGGATAGCGAGACTCTAGTTTTTCAACATTCATACTTATAATCTCATTTGGATCTACATTAAGAGCACGGCATCCCTGAATCCAATACCAAATGATATCACCAAGTTCACGCTTCATATGGAAGATTGTTTCATCGTTCATTGGTTTACCCTGGAACAAGCACTTCTTAACAATCTCGCTAAACTCGCCTGTTTCACTGGCAAGTCCGATGCTTGCCGTAAGTAGGCGTGGCATAGCTACAATTTTTGCAAGTTCCTGATAGCTATTGATTAAACTATCATCAACTTTGCTTTCATTGCTAGTAACCGCGTCTACGAATTCTGCGTATTTGTTTAAATCAATTTGTGGCATAAAAAAACTCCTGTAGTCTTTATTATAACTACAGGAGTTTTGTTTTACAATAAAAAAATTAAATTGCTTGTAGGACTAATTTTTTCCAAATTACTGTACTGCCATCATAACTTGCCGTGCAAACATATAAGTTAGTAGCATCTGTAACCATCATGCCAGCTACATCGCCGCTTTGTCCAGTATTAGCAGGTGTTCTAATAGAAACTACTGTGCGATTACGAGTTAAGTCATTAACAGCAATGGTTGTTCCACTGTCATCAGTAGTAAACTCAAAAATGTATGTCCCAGTTGCATCAAAAGTAATCACCTTTGTGCTAGGAACAATGCCCTGTAGACTGTTAGCACCAATTGTTACTGCTGCTGGCAATGTAAGTGTATGACTTACACTTGCTACTGCAATCTCTAATCTTATACGACCCAATTTACCACTTGCTGGGAAATTGCTAAATGCTAGGCTGATATTACCGCTAGAAGTAACGGTCTGATAGCCACCTTCTGCGTAATTTAGTGTTACTGTGCCGCTAGTTGTTCCCTTTGCTACACGGGTTTCGCTCATATCTCTAAGTTCGAAATCCTGTAATAGTGCAGCACCACCACTGTTATCTAGTGATGTGCCAGACAGGGCACTCTTAAGAATTACCTTGCTCTGTAAATCCTCAATTTCAGATTTAGCATTGGTAAAGTTTGTTTTAACATTGGTAAAATTATCTCTGAAGCCCTGGCTATCATTGTCTTGTCCAGCGACTGGAAAATTACCATCTATATTATTGGCATTGATATTTGAAGCCATACTTCATATCTCCATCGTTATCTAATATTTATGCGTATACTTACCTAAAGACATTCCTTTGTGGGAACTTAATATAAGTATCATCTTCGTCCAGGTCCGTAAATTTGTCTACATTGGCAAAAAATCTTGTGCCATTACCATCAAATGTTGTTGGAGCATCAAAAGAAGAACTTATTGCAGCTAGATTAATATCAAAAGTTGTTTCATCAGTTGTTGTATACTTGCCAGTTTGTTTATTGTAATTTTTACTTAAATTGTTGTCCAGTATGAATCTATCTACTTCGAAAGTAATAAGTTTTAGGTCTATGTCAGACTGACTGGATCTACGTTCTAATAGATATTTAATACGGTTACTTGTGCCTGGTTTACAATAAACGATTGGGCATGCTAATTTCCAACCTATGATGGTTCCGTCTTCCTGTTTGTCCTGCATCCAATCAGGCAACACATAACGCTCGAGTATTGCGCTACCAATTTCTGTTTTCATACGGTTACGCATATTTTCTATTGCATTCGGAAACGCCACGTAATTGTTTTCATTACTGCTTCTATTAACCGTTGTACTTGCTTTTGGCCAATGAGCATCAACTCTAAGAGGATTGCTCCAGCCACTCTGTAAGGTTAGATTTACTGACTGACTTGCTGGCTTTATATTACCTGTCGCAGTATCTATACCTACGCCCTTATCTACTAGTTCAACATAAACTATTTCATACTTTACATTGCCTGCTGAATCTAAGGATCTTGCTGTTTTAAGGTTACCAAATCTTAGGATATTATTCCAGTGGTTACGAGCTGTAGCTTCTACATAATCTGTTAATGGAGCAGGGTTAAGACCTGATGCTACTAAGAAACGTAAATCTCGTTGGATACCAAAATAAAAGTCAGTGGGTCTGTAAATGTCATCTGGATCGAGGTCGTCAGCATTATTGATTAGAGTTTCATAAATGTCTCTCTGGTTCTGTGTACTAAATGCTCTAGCATATAAACTTTCATAGGGCTTAATACTGCTATTAACTATTTTTAATGAAAATGTTTTAAATGTATCAATTACACCATCAGCACTAAAGGCTCTTACTGTAAATGTGAACTGTTTATCAAATGTAGTTTCGTCATAACGCAAGTCGTTTGTATCAAAGAATGTTGTACCTGTATCCAACATAAATGTTTCAAAACTAGCACGGCCCACAAGGTATCCTTGATCGTCCAACCTTAAACCATTTGGCAGTTTATTCTTATAACCAGTTTTAAATTCGTATCTAACTGTTCTACCGCTTGTAACCTGAGCAATAACATTTAGTTCACTGATGTCTCCAGTCCTGATGGTTCCAAGATCACTGTTAGGCCAGGTAAGCTCATAATCAATATCACCTTCAATGGTCACTGTAAACAATGTCCATTCACTGTAGTATTCTGGATCGTTAGTTTTTCTAACTCTTATAGCAAACTGATAATCATTAGTAGTTGCTGCTTGTTGTGGTATATACCCTGAAAGCCAGCCGCTTGTGCTATCAAGAACTAATCCAGGTGGTAATTGGAATGTGCCACGATCAAAATCTTCAGCATCAAATCCATATGTGTCACTGTCAAAGCCAGCACCAGTACCTACACTAATACTATACTCAATTGGATCACCATCAAAATCCTTGCCCACAAACTGATATGCAAAGAAGTTGTCGTGTTTGACTGTGCCTAAATCCGTTGCTAGTGTTATTAATACTGGACGATGTAGGTTAGTTTGATCTGAGCTAAGTTTGCTATCAATTAAATCACTATCAGCAGTTGGAGCAAATGTATCTGCTGTAAACAAGTCAGTATCAGCAGTTAATGTATTTCTGCTAGCAACAAACATAGTATAGGTTTTAGTAGCTACCTGTTTGCTGTCACTTACTTCTGCTGTAAATTCATAAGTCTTATTTTCACTTAGTGTTCTAAAATCATAACTGCCTTCATCAAATGCGTTAACATCGAAGCCGGGCGTACCTGTTACAGTGGGCACAGGGTTGATATAACCAAATAGTCTACCAGAACTAGTTAGTGTTAGTCCACCAGGTACATTTCCTGATAGTATACGCCAGGATAGAGTATCACCTGGATCAGGGTCTGTAGCAGTTAGTGTAATATCGATCTCGTCACCATCAAACCAGGGTCCTAAATAGGCTGCTGGTAAACTTTCTATTACGGGAGGATCCTCACCTGTAACAGTTAGTTCAAATACCCTATCAGCAACTAATCCATCTACGGTATAAGCTCTTACAACAAATCTGCTTGTAGTATCAACACCAACCTCAGCAGGAACCCCTTGAATAAAATCTTCGCACTTAGGGTAACCTTCGCAACTACCATATGGTGTAATTTGTATACCCCTGGGCAGTGTACCGCTCAAATGCTTATAATACTGTGCATTTTCAGCATTTAGTTGTATCTGGTAAAACTCTTGTTCAACAATAGTTCCCAAATCACCAGGAGGTGTAATCCAGATAGGTGCAGGCATAGCGACTCCTCTAATTACAAGTATTTATCTTACAATCCGTAGATGCTTTTGGTGTCGTTATAGTTGCTGGTAACTTCTGCGCCGCTTAATGCACGGTTGTATAAACGTATGATACCAATATTACCCTTAAAGTAGTTTTGTCCTGACCCACTTTGATTAGTAATATCGCCACGACCAATTGTTAATAGGTATGAATTCACGGCACCTTCTATCCAAGGCACAGCACGAGATACTGCTACTGTTCTGGGTGTTGCGGCATTGGAATAAGACACACCATTGGTACCATCATAACTTAACACTATCTGTCGCCAACCGCTTCTAGTCGAATACGGACTGATGTTAACAATTGCACCATTCCAAATACCAGCATAGTCATAAGCAAGTCCACCAAATGGTGCTCGCTCATGTTCTACTAGTGCATAGTGCCAATTGCTGTGGGTAATGTCGCTGGCTTCTGAAACAACTGTACCGCCTTCGTTTGCTAGTGTCCAAGTTGGATTGTACCATACTTCCAGTGTAAAGTGTGTGGTGCTGTTAAAAGCACTGTACATATTTGGTGTGTAGATGAAGTCGTTAGTACCATCAAAAGAGAAACTATTTGTACTGTGAGTTGCTCCATCTATTGTAGCAGTAAATCCGTTACCTGATAAGTCTGTTATAGACGATCCTGATCCTGAGTAACTGCTGGGATCTTCAGGATTGTAGTATAACTGTATTCCCGAACTTACATAGTTAGGTGCTGAATAACTTTCTGCAACTGTTACTCTTCTTCCAAATGCATATGTACCTGAAAAACTACTTAACATTATGAGTAACTAACCGATGAACCTAATACTGTATAAGTGCCTGATGCGTTTAGAATACTAAATGATACAACATCTATACCACTGCTTGTGCCACTAGGTGCTGAACCTCCTTGCCAAGTAATAGTCTGTGCTGAACCAGCAATCTGCACTGCTGTTGGCATATATGCTGTGCCACCTTGGGTTAACACCAATGTTATTGTTGTAGCATATCCGGTATCGCAGTTTAAGTTAGTAATGTTTGCTGTAAAGTCAGCACTGATACTTGAATGTGAAAAGATATGTCCATTATTACAATCATGCACTACTACACCAGTTGCTGCTGTTTTAGTATCATATGATTCTTGAACACCTTGCGAAATAAGCATGGTATCAAATACTGCGCCACTGATAGTTTTATTTGTAAGTGTATTAGTGCTTGATGCTGTGATGTAACTACCCAAGTCTGATATTTGTGATTCTGTAATAGATAATGCTGCTTCGTGTGCTGTCACTGCTGCTTCACTAACACTTAAATTACTAACACTAACTCCAGAGAAGTTTGCTACTGCTGGTAAATCGTATTTTATTGCTTTGTAATTTGCCATTATCTATCCTTTAATAACCAACCTTGTGAAGCGCCGCTATACACTAATGTAAAGCCGGCACGTTCTGTATTTACTGTTAGATCACTTGCTGCTCCTTGTATAGCATTACCGTTTCTATCTACAGTAATATTATTTGTATCAGCAGTACCTGCATAGTCAATAATTGAAATTTCATCACCAAAACTTGGACTACCTGGTAACTGTATTGTGTGAGCAAAACTTGTTGTATCAATAAAATATCCACGACCACTAACTGCTGCTGTGATTGTGCTACCATCAGCAACAATTACAGATTCCCAGGTTGTGCCATGACTATCAACATATGCTTTGGTTGCTGCGTCCTGAGGATTGGTAGGATCTGCCATGTTGATAACTTTTGTAGCACTAACATCAACATAACCAGTACCCACTGGGTTTAAAACTAGATCGTCATTGCTTCTAGTAGTTCTTACAACGTTATCAAAAACACTTATACCATCAGTACTAAATCTATCTGCTGTAATTAAATTTGAACTTGTTATGTCGCCAGTAATATTGATATCACCTGTTCCAGTGATGTTATTGCTGTTTAAATCCAATGCACCGCCTAGTTGTGGCGTTGTATCCTCAACAACATTAAATATTCCCAAACTTACACCGGACAAAGTGCCTGTAATCGTAACATCAGCATCTAATACAATACTGCCTGATCCGCTTGTTCTAAGATTTAAGTTATCGTTAGATCTGGTAGTTGCTACATTGTTATCATTTATTTGGATACCGTCTGTATTTAGGCTTCCTACTGTAACGCTAGCAGTTGTAGTTGCTCCTCTGGCAGTTACAGTAGCAAGAGTGTCAGCACTGTTAATAGTTAAAGTATCACCGCTCAAACTTGTTGTGACGCTACCACTGCCTATAATTGCTAGTGTTTCACTGCCACCTATAATTGTACTAACACTACCATCATCTACTAGTGTAAACCCAGCAGTTGTGATAGCATCTACATATTGTTTGTTTACAGCGTCAGTATTTAATGTTGGAGTTCCAACACCCGTTAACCTGTTGTTGCCAAAATCTATATTTCCCGCAGCGTTAAGAATAATATCACCACTGGACGCATAAATTGTATTACCGTCTATCTGAAGGTTATCAATATATACACTTGTGAATACGCCAGTGCTTGGAGTTGTTGCTCCAATTGGTGTTCCGTCAATAGCGCCACCATTTACATCAATGCTAGTAAATGTGCTTGTCCCTGTGCTTGTAATATTGCCAGTAACGTCTCCAGTTACAGTGCCCGTTAAACCACCTGTAAATGTATCACTATATACATTACTCCAGGGTGAACCGCTACTGCCAATATCATACGTGCTAGCAGTACCAGGAAGCATATCACTGGCAATTACACCGTTTATTGTAATAGTATCCGATCCTGCATCACCACCAATAAGATTGCCGCCAAGTGTAATGTTACCACTTACGTCTAAATCAGTAAAATAACCTGTTGCCCAGCGTAAACTAGAACTGCCAATGTTGTAGGTGCTTCCATTAATAGGTAACAAGCTACTATCGATTCTAGCTGTTACTGTTAGTGTATCAGCTGTAGTATCACCAATATCAGTATTGCCATTAGCAATCAGAGTTCCATTAAATGTTGCTGCACCTGTAAACGTAGAAGTAGAGGATACTGCCAGTGTGGAACTAAGTGTTGTAGCACCTGTAACACTTAGCGTACTGCCCAGAGATGTAGCACCTGTGAGTGTTGATGTTAGATCAACTAGTAGATCTCCTTTAACATGCAGATCGTTACTAATTTCCTGATCACCAGTTACTATTAGTTTTCCTGTACCATTAGGATCAATTGTAAGATCCTGGTTTGTATCATCTGTAGATATAGTTGTACCAGTAAACTTAATTCCACTGGGTGTATCACCGCCCAACTCAGTATAAATTTCTGTGAAATTGTCGTTTATCTTGCTGAACGCATCTCTTAGTAAATCACCGGTACCATCATCTGGATTCGTACCAATGTTAATTGTTTGCTTTGCCATTGGTCACTCCTTATGATGCTGCGTAGTAGGGGATGACATAATCCGTATTGTTTATTTTAACATTCAAATAACCTGATGGCGTAGCTGGTAATGCATTACCAGCACCAGCTGATCCTACTGTACTCTGAGTAGGTACAATAAAGTTAACAGTTCCGGTACCATTTGGATCTAATTCAATATCAGCGTTTGATGTATTTGTACTGATTTTATTTAAGTTCAGGTTCAAACTATCCACAGTAACATTAGCAAAACTGGAAAGACCAGTGTCCGTAATACCAGCTGCTGAAAGTGTGCTGCTTACTGTAAGAGAACCTGTCACTGCTACTACACCTGTTCCGGCTGGATCCAAAGTAATATTTTGGTTACTGTTAGCACTGCTAATTGTTGCTGCGTTAATAGTGATGTCTTCTGCTGTAAATATTCCTGTTCCAGCATCATAAGTTAACTTGCTTGTAAAGTTAAGTGCGCCGGTTGTTTCCTCTGTATAAGGTATAGCATGATCTGTTCTGTCAGTAATTACTAGTTCAGCACCAGCTGCGATAACAATATCGCCTGTGCCATTTGGATCTAAAATAATATTTCCATTGGAATTTTCACTAATAATGCTATTTCCACTGATAGCAACATTGTTACCAGTTCCTGCTGCTGTAACGCCGTAAAGTTCCGTAAAGTTGTCGTTTACTTTGTCAAAGGCAGTGCGTAGTGGGTCACCAGTGCCGTCATTCGCTGCGCTACCGATGTTAATTGTTTGTTGAGCCATGGTTTGATCTCCTATAGTTGTATTTATTGATCCGATCAAGCTAGCAGCATGCTAAATATTTGTATGCATATATCTACCTTAATAGAACGAACTAGTTATATCCGCAGGCGAAATAATAAAGAGGAAGTTGTTAAAGCCAATAGAAAAATATATGTGTTAAAATGTGATAACTGTCTGACAGAATTTACCAGGTCAAGTAAACAAATGAAGTCATCCAGGGCTAACAATTTTGTTACACATGTTTGTGAAAATTGTGATACAAAGCGATTTGCACAAACACGTAGTACAATTAGTAGAAGGATAAATTCTTATGATGCGAGTAGCAATATTACTATTGACAGTCTTTTTAACAACCGCCGCTAATGCTAATGACTTTGTAGCATTGGTAGAGAAAACACTTCCAGGAACTTGTGTAGTTAATGCTGTACAAGAAACAACGGTTATAGATAGCAAAAAAAACTATATAGAAGAATATAAAAACTTGCCTAAAAAGCAAAAATTTTCCCAAGAGGAAAAAGGAGCATCTGGTACTTGCTTTGTTGTTAAATATAACAACAAAAATTATATTATAACAAACCATCATGTTATAGACAATACTGGCAAGTTATATATTAGATTTTATAAAGAAATAAAACGCTATCCAGCAAAGATAGTTGCGTCAGACAAAAGAGTAGACATAGCAGTCCTAGAACTATTAGATCAGGAAAAACTAGCTAACCTGAAATCATTGAACTGGGGTAGTAGCGAAAATCTAAAAAAGGGCGAGGCTGTTTGGGCTATAGGTCATCCACTGGGCTTTGAATACACTGTAACTACAGGTGTTGTGAGCAATGAGTCCAGACGCTCGTATGGTGCTTTCCAAGAACTGATACAAACAGATGTGGCAATCAATCAGGGAAATAGCGGTGGCCCGCTCCTAGATATGGATGGCAAAGTGGTTGGTGTTAATACTATGATTATTAGCAATACAGGCGGGGCTGCAGGCGGACAAATTGGAATTAACTTTAGTGTAAGTAGTCGAGTAGCCAATTACACTAGTAAGGAATTAATTAAGTCTGGAAAAGTATCTAGAGCAAGAATAGGCATGATATATTTTGCAGATCAGGACACTGGTATGGTGAAAATAGTAGAAGTGCCTGAAAATATGCCAGCGAAGATTGCTGGTATTAATAAAGATGACTTCCTGCTAAAACTTAATGATCAAAAGATTCTAGCTATGGAAGACGTATCATTTGCTATGGATTTCGTAAAGGGTGGCGACAGTGTTAAAATTATTGTTAAACGCGGAGACAGTATATTACTAAAAAATATTGTAACTATAGAAGCGCCTGCAGACTAAGCACTAAAACTTTCGCCGCAGCCACACTGCGCTGTTGCCATGGGATTCTTTACTTTAAGAAAACTGCCACCTAGTTCCTGCACATAGTCTATTGTGCTACCCAGCAGGAACATTTCAGCTATAGGATCTACAACCAGTATGTCCTCAATTGGATCACTCCAGTTAACAGAGTCGTCTGTAGAGTCCTTACTTAGTCCCCAGACATATTGCATGCCACTACAGCCGCCACCCTTGACGCTCAGTGTTACATGTCCTTCAGGACACACTGACTTCAAGTAGGTTTTCGCTGACTCTGATACTGTTACTAGCATGTTTACAAGTTTCTCCGCAATCACACTCTGACAAAAATTCAGGATCAATAAGAGCTTCGCCTTCGCAAAACTCCATACCATAAATCCTACCTTTTTTACAGAGGTAAAGTTCCATACTATATTTATTTGTGTCGAAAACTTATGCGGCCCTGTGTCATATCATAAGGTGTCATTTCTAGACTTACCTTATCATCTACTAACACATTAATTCTATTAAGCCTCATTTTACCGCTTAAATGAGCTATGATTTCTCTATCATAATCATCTAGTTTAACTAGAAATTTACCACCAGGTAAAAGTTTTGTGACTACGCCAAGTAGTTCGAGATATTCTGCTTTAGACATCTTATCCTTAAGAATAGTGGGGGTGGGACTAGCCCACCCCTTTTAACTATTTATCAGACGTTCTGAGCTAGGGCACGATAGCCAGCAGCGATAACTGCGCGGCTAGCATTACCTAGACGATACTTCTGAGTAACACGGCCCTTTGAGTCTACATGCTCATTGAGGTAGACTGGGAAGCCCTTCATGCGTAGAGCTGAAACGGTGGCACGTGGGTTGCCAACGCCAAAGCGAGCACGAATCTGCTTGCCGGTTAGCTCTTCGCCGTTGCGTAGAGCTGAAAGGACACGGTCCTGCTTGGTTACTGTTGCGTTATTCATCGAAGTTTCTCCATAATTGATATAGTGTTAAGATGTAGCCCCATGCTACATATTGGACATTATACTACTATGTGTATAATGTGTCAATCTTTTTCTACATTTGACCAAAATCAACTGGTCCAATGCGACTATCATCAGAGCGGTCTCTAAGCCAGATTTCTATATTGTCCGGCTCATCATCATACCATTCTGCATAGACATCATATAGATCCAACTGATTGTGATCAGCTAGTCGTCGTTCTACTTGTGTCATCAATGCTCGGGCACTAAACTCTGCCCGAGCATCGACTATATTACTTTCAGTTTGGCCCGTATTCATTTTACATCTAGTCTGTAAGAGGTCATTGCTACCTTGAGAACTGCTCGAGCAGTCTTCTTGTCTGTCTTTGCATTGCGGACAACAAAATTGACCGCTCTGTTCCAGTCAAGCTGGAGACCGTAGATTGCCTCATTGGCAGCATATTCAACTTCTGACATCGTATTAGTCCTTGGTTAAGTTTCAACAACAACTATATAATAACACATCTGTGTATGATGTCAACCAGTTTATCTGAGGTAATATTGGCAACGGTAAACTGGCTCGTAAACTGTCTGTCGCTTAGGATTGACCAACCTTGCAAGACCCTGCAGGAGGCCTGGTACACTGCGAAAATCATCTGGATTAACAGCACGATATTCAGTATAACAGGTTTGAGCGTTGGCGGGCCTTGGATACCTTACTTCATAAGGAATATCATTGGCTAGGTCATGCCGATAGTTCTGATCTCTGGGGATAATGGTATAGGTATTGCTACCACGGTTAGGCTGAAAAGCCAAAACCTCAGTGCTTAATACTAAAGCAAATAACAGAGTGACTCTAAACATTAATGGATAGTTGTGTTTTCTGTTTCATGAATATTAATGCCAGCAAGTTTTAATAGCTCTAAAATTGTACCTGGTACACTAGCTTCGTCATCCCCGTCAGGGATAAAGATGCCTTTAATGCTCCCGTCGCGAGCAAAAATAAGTGCGAAATCTTTATCATCCATAATGTCTTCCAATATTCCTTTAACTTCAGTCATAATAGTCATCCTTGTATATAATAACATTTTTTACTTCTAAGTCAACCGTAATTATTGTAACCTGGATGCTGACTACCAAAACCAGCTACCCTTACTGGTATACTTATCGCTCTATCGTCTAAGTACTTGGTTTGTATGGGCTTTGTACTAGTATTTTTTAAACTAGATGTCGTGTTTATCCATGATTGTACAAGTTCAGTATCATAAAAAACATTGCGTACCTCCATGCCATAACCTAATGATACTGTTTCATGATAATCTAGCAGCCTTCTAGATTGCCCACCATAAAAATGCTGCCAGGGAAATACTGTTTTAAGATCAGTAGGCCAGCTGGTAAATTCGGACTTTCCCTTAAAGATATAATTCTCTAACATTTCATCACTGCCATTGCCCATTAAGATTACACGATTACCGAAACGATTGATTGATTCTTCCCTGATCTGATTTTGTACTGGCATGCTGGTATTATTTAAAATGCGCTGCCTACGAGCACTTAGATCACTAACCCAATCCTGTCTTTGTGTTATTTCATAATGAGTATTGTAATTTTTAGAGTATTCCAAAACATCTGCTAATGTATAAGTATCCTCTGCTGGTGCTACATTAAGAGTTATGCTCTGGAACGGCAGTTTATGATCAGTAAGACAGGCAGCAATGCAAGTGCTGTCATATCCCCCGCTTAAAAATAAAACAGCATCTGGTTTATATCTTTTAAGTATAGCCTGCTCAAACTTTTCAGTGGCCAGATCCAGATTGTCTACAGTTTGATCCAGATTCCATTTATGAAGTTCAGGATTTACAACTGTCAATGTTTGCGAACTATAGTTGAATCTGTAATGGGTATTGTGTGACAGTCTGTTATATTTTTTGGACCAAACTGGATCATCTGTTTTTCTAAACCTAGGACTTGCTGGTTCTTCCATGGGAAATGTACTAAAGTACCAGTAACCCTCATGGTCATAATAGTAAATTTGCCTGGTGCTCCAGGTGTCTGTAAAAATGTCAAGGGTTTTGTTACCAGGATCTGCCACTATAAAAAGATATTCGCCATCCAGATACTGGGTAAAATTCTCTCCGTGTTTTTGATATTGTTGTATGCCATAAAAGATATCACTAGGCAAACTAGTATCCCAGTTATAAATTTCTCCCAGGAGCATATAGTATTTGCCAGCAGACAGAACTGGCTGTGGTGTATAGGTTCCTGTAATGCTTAACAGATAATGAGTAAGATAAGCACCATCCAGATCTACAGTCAGATTTGTATCAGGTCCACCAAAACAGAGTAGGTCTTCTATTGGTGTAGGATTAGGATTATTTGTTATTTTGAATGTACACATGGGCTAATTCAGTAAGTTTCTTCCTATCAACTTTACCAGGCTTTATTAGTGGCAATTCTGTTTCCACGCTACAGTAGGCTATTTTAATATTCAATTCTGATAATATATTATCTAGCACACCACTTGTTTCTCCAAAAGTATGGCATTCTAAGAACAAGTATGGTTGTTCTATAGTAGGCATGTCTGGTAACTTTACACCTACGCAACATGCTTCTTTAATAAACGGCAACCTTTTTGCCACTCTTTCTATTTCTAGAGGATTTATATCATGACCGCCTTGTGTTAGTAATAGCTTTTTCCTGCCAATTATTCGCATGTAACCCTGACTATCTAGTTCAGCTAGGTCGCCTGTTGCGTAATACCCATCCTGAATTGGCTTACCAAATCCTAAACGTTCTACAACATATTTGGCTTCTACTAATATTTCGCCATCAGCATCAATCTTTAAACCTACAGGTTTGCCTATTGTTGTAATTCTTTTTTCTTGTGGATCGTCTATACTGCACATATGAGGTTCACTAGTATCAGCTCTGTTACAGTGTTGTATAACCGCACCCTCAATAAGTGATTCCATTTTATAAGCATGATCTACATTAAGAGGTCCGCCTCCTACATCCCACACTCTAGGACTCAGTTTTTTAAAAGTGCCCTTTGCCAATAAGCTATTACACTGTTCTAATAAAAGTACTTTACTCAGTACCCCGCTTGTACTAAAAATAACACTGGGCTTGTATTGTATAATATAAACAAAATTATCATATATTTCTGTACTATTACCTATCAGCAAGGTTGCACCAGATGTAAGGGTACGAACTATACTACTATCTCCCAGTCCAACATTTAAAGGTGTGGCTAGAGTAAGTATACTATCAGTAGGTGCGATTTTTAATCTGTTTGATATGGTACGGGCGTGGTCCAACCTATCTTGCTGCGTACTATAAAAAAACTTGGCAAGATCGGTTGTACCACTACTCATACGTATCTGATAACCATCAGACTTGTAATAAAATACTTGCTTGATAAAATCTAGTTGTAACCCGGTTTGCTCTGGTGTTACAAATGGATTAACGCAGAAGAAAATCTTTCCTACAAGAGTACATGCTAGCATTTCTAATACAAGTTCATACCCATTGGGTTTATTAATTACATGAACTTGAGTAAGATCTGGATCTATAGTTTTGCTATGGGCAATAACATCGGCGTAGAGTTCACTGTAGCTAATTTTCCTAGCAGTACAAATTTCGTGGATAGCCAGATGATCAGGCCTGGCTTCCACATGTTTCAAAATATAATCAAATATTTTAGACATAGTCAATGGCGGTGAGGGTGGGATTCGAACCCACGGAACCTGTTAAGGTTCGCACATTTAGCAAACGTGTACTTTCGGCCTCTCAGTCACCTCACCTTATTTTCCTTATTAGCTAATTGGTCCCATCGGGATTGGATTAACGGGCATTGTTGTGTACACCGGAGGAGGGGGCGGAGCATATACTGAACTCGGCTCACTGGGTGGATTGTTTTTCAAACTATTAGCTTGATTTTGTGCATCACTCTGTCCACGTAGCGCAGTCTTAATGTCGTTATTGTCCATCACGCTATCCATTAGGATACTCATGCCTGCTGGGTTTTTACCACTGGCAGCGCCACCATAGTTACTTGCTTTCCAACTTACCGCACCTTCACCTCTGGGGAACCAAACATCAACTTGTGATGTGGTGTCAAATCTGTTCCAGTGTAGGACCATGTTGTCACCAACATAAACTTCTGCTTCGTTGTCACATGCTACAGCAATAGTATAATAGCCTTCTAGTGGAATATTAAACTTAACACTGCCTTCCCAGGTAGCACGATTGTCCGTGGGCCACAAACTATTATTGTTCATAAAGTTACAATAGGCACCATTTGTGACACGATGTAGTTGCGTGTGCTGTCCATTATTTGTTTGGAAGTTGTTTTGTTCAATCATACCTCTGTTAAGAACTGTTAGCTTTGCGCTATTATGACTAAATGTACCGTTAACACCACTTGGTTTTGTAAGTCCTGTGTTCTTGGGCGCGATGCCATTACAAACTAATGTAGTAACAACAGGAATAACGATACTAGCAATAGCAGCACCAACTGTTTCTGGTGTACTCCAAAGCATCCAGTACACGCTCATGCTATTTGCAATACTGGTTGTAATAACACTGTTCAATAGGTCCTTGTTTACCTGTCCTTTAATACCTGGAATGTTATAAATTACAGGCGTAATAAAGTAAGCAATGCTTGCAGCAGCGCCATAGAATACAATACTAGCACCAGTACTAGGCAAACTTGCTGCTGCGGCTTTTGCTGCTAAGGCAAAGCCATTAATACTAAAGATACTTGCTTGATTTGGGTCTTCAGGGCCTTTATAAGTAAACGCTAGAATAACGCCTGTGCTGAGTGCGCTGCCTAGTGCTAGACTACAAGCATTTGCACTTACCCATTCATATGCTTCTTCGCCATACTTTACTACTGCTTCGGCACCTTCTTCTAGATAATGTTCAGTTGTTTTAAGACCGTCTTGATATTCTTTTGGTAAGCTGTCCCAACCCTCTTGTAAAAGGGTAGTGCTCAAATCACCTGCATTGTGTGTTACAGTAGCTACAGTTGCCTGAGGATTTGCTGCTAGACTATAACTGTAGTTGTAAGCATCTGTAAGTGCTTTGCTTGTGTCTTTGTAAGCATCGCTAGCATAGTGTTCGGTTGGCTGAATAACATTATCGTCAACCCACCCAGTAGCACTATTTACAGCGTCTTTTGTATCGTTATATGCTTTCTCAATATCTTTACCCCACGTGGATGGATTATACCAGCTCATTGATTTCTCCTAAAATATATTTAGTGCCCTGAGCTCAGGGCAGTATTTGGAGCGGGTAGACGGGAACGATCCGTCGTCTACACGTTGGCAACGTGTCGTAATACCTTTATACCATACCCGCAAACTTAGTTCTTAGTATTTACTTCAATGCCTTGACACGTTTAAAAAGTTTGGCTGGGGAACCTGGATTCGAACCAGGATTTCAAGAGTCAAAGTCTTGCGCTCTACCGTTGAACTATTCCCCAATGATAAATAAAAGTGAGGATCGCGGTGCTACCAACACCCACCCTCTCTAACGTCTAATAAGGAGACACCAGCATGACTATTTACTGTCAACAATGTAATACCCCCATTAAATCCAAATACGCTAAGAAGTTCTGTAATTCTTCTTGTGCTGCTACATATAATAATACAGGAAAACGTCGTCACGGTCAACCAAAAAATGACTGTTTAGTGTGTGGCGAAAAAACAAGAAGCGCCAGAGAAAAATATTGTTCGAAAACTTGTTTTGGATTAAAACACACAAAATATACTGAAGAAGATCGTAAACGTTTAAACCGTGAATCCTTTATGCGTTATTACATGCGTAAGAAGAAACAAACACCCCCTGACGCTGACTTTGGTAAGATAAAAGAGATATATCTTAACTGCCCTGCTGGATATGAAGTAGATCATATCATACCAGTTAGTAAGGGCGGTTTACATCATCAAGATAATCTCCAATATCTTACCATTAATGAGAACCGTCGCAAAAGCAACAGTTTAAATTGGCGATCCCGGTTCGACTCGAACGAACGACCCACAGCTTAGAAGGCTGTTGCTCTATCCAGCTGAGCTACGGGACCTTAACTTGGTGACCCCACGATAGGGTCAAATTTTGGTGCGCCCTGAGAGAATCGAACTCCCCACAAGACCGTTATGAGCGGCCGGTTCTACCACTGAACTAAGAGCGCAAAATTTGGTGCCCACTGCCGGACTCGAACCGGCAATCCCTAAGGAGACAGATTTTAAGTCTGTTGCGTATACCTATTTCGCCAAGTGGGCAATTCTTTCTTTGTGCTTCCTTGCTATTGCTTCTGGTAAAAAATGGTGCCGGCGACAAGATTCGAACTCGTGACCCCCTGATTACAAATCAGGTGCTCTACCAACTGAGCTACGCCGGCTATGTATGGTGGAGAATATCAGGTTCGAACTGATGACCTACGGCTTGCAAAGCCGTCGCTCTCCCAACTGAGCTAATTCCCCAAAACATTCTATTATAATAGTATATTATTTAGTTACTGTCAACCTATCTAACATAAATTTCTGCTTCCCATTCTCCAAAAAAATCCACCCAACTTGGATGATCCACAGTGATAGGAAACTTACGACGATTGGCAAGAAGCTGCCAGTACGTGGGCCGGTATGGCCGCTGCCTAGGTACAAAGGTGTCCCGGGGCATACGGTTACCTTTTGCATTGTTACAACTCTTACAACTCATAACAACATTTTCCCAGGTATGTTCGCCACCTTTGCTTCTAGGAATAACATGATCGTATGTGGTCTGCTTTAGCTCTAGTGGTGTTTCGCAATACTGACACATACCATGATCTCTGTAATAAACAGTGTCACGGGCAAAACGTACATTCTCACGAATACGTGTTCCTTTATTCCGTGCTACAACTGCGGGCCAGTTCATTTCCAGTGTAGGATGTCCAATCTTACGATTGTAATTGTACACTGCATGCATATTACCATTAAAGATACGTGTGATAGCATCTTCACTTGGAATTGTATGTAAAGGAAAGATGCTTACTGGCATATAGTTTGCATTAAGAACTAGTGTGCGTAAACCAATCATGTTACTGCTATTTAGTTGGAGCGGGTAAGGAGAATCGAACTCCTGTCATCAGATTGGAAATCTGAGGTAATACCATTATACGATACCCGCAATTTTACTAACTCATCTTACTAACAGGTGCACTGCCTGTGAAGATCTTGTGCTTGTTCTTATACTCGAGTTCAGCAATACGCTTTTCCAAACCTTTAGCCTGTCTCCAATTTAGGAAACTTACTACGAGTAAGCAAATAATTGAGATGCTTAGAAAAATAACACTTGAATATTGTAGTACGTCAATCATATCTATCTCCTAAAAAATGGTGGGCGATGACAGGCTCGAACTGCCGACATCCACGGTGTAAACGTGGCGCTCTTCCAACTGAGCTAATCGCCCCTGGCTCCTGGAGACGGGCTCGAACCGCCGACCCGGTGGTTAACAGCCACCTGCTCTACCAGCTGAGCTACCCAGGAACACTTTTAATATACTACTATTACTTATACTAGGTGTCAACCTTTTTTAAAACCTAGTTGTCAAAGGAATATTATATTCTTCTAGAGCAGGTCGCCAAGCAAAGAAGCTAGGACCGTGACTCATAATAGGCTGCTTGCCTTCTTGCCAACGCTCATTGCTGAGAATGTCCCACTGAAACTGATGTACCATTTCATGTGCAAGTGCAGCAACACAGATTCCTTTAAACGGAAACTTTTTTGTAAGGATGATCTCGTGTACACGGAACTCGTCATTTTCAACACGCCCGTCACACATACCCCAAACACCTTTATTACGACGCACT
>Ga0255763_1001019_pt1 | contig 29708 bp, 23 predicted proteins | sample 041ome_2_FD_179963 | JGI IMG/M metagenome (GOLD analysis project Ga0255763, IMG submission 179963) | Coastal salt marsh microbial communities from the Groves Creek Marsh, Skidaway Island, Georgia - 041406US metaG (version 2) | ecosystem: Environmental > Aquatic > Marine > Intertidal zone > Salt...
GACGGCGCGAGTCACCGAATGTCCGAACCATCGCGCGTGAGCATCGGTCGTGACTCAAAAAGAGTCATAATTCAATAAAACACGGTACGCGACGCATTGAGAGTCACAAAAACCCTAAACGACTGAAACGTCGATCGGCGTCGACCGCCGCGCGGAGACGCGCGTCGATCGACGCGCGACGACGGCGCGAGATCGCGACGCGACGCGATGGCGTACGCCGGCTACGCCCCGGGACACCGCGTCGTCGAGCGCACGCCGCTCGAGCGCGCGCTCCGCGCGATCGCGCGCCCGGAGACGCTCGATCTGCTCGAGCGACTGAGCAAGAACGTCGCGCGCGCGCCGAGCGAGGCCAAGTATCGAAAGTTGAAGCGCGCGAACGCGACGATCGGGCGAGAGATATTCGACGACGAGCGCGCGATGCGGGCGATGATGACCATGGGGTGGATCGCGGAGACGATCGAGGGATCGGAGTGCCTGACGCTGCCGAGAGGGACGACGACGACGATGCGAGAGGTGCGCGCGATGGACGAGGCGCGGACGGCGCTGCGACGAAGGCTGGAGGAGGAGATGCGGGCGAAGATACGAGCGAGAGCGATGGCGAATGATCCGCGGAGAGCGGCGCTGAGGGAGGCGGTGGAGGCGGATCGAGCGGAACGCGCGGTGAGGGAACCGGTGACGACGGGGTCGCGCGCCGCGGCGCGAGGGACGGGGACGACGGTGACGGCGAAGGAGGTCGGCGCGTCGGGAAGCTCGGGGTGCTGAGGATAATGCGCTATTACGCGACGGCGCGATGTGAGCGGACGAGACGCGGACGCACCCGCTCGCTCGCTCGCTCGCGCGCGCGCTCGTCGCGTAATAGTCGCACCGCGGCGCGCGTTCCGCGCGTTCGATTGGAACGGTCGCGCGCGATCTCGCGAGGAATTCGTTCGCATCGTCGCCGTGCGAAAACCATGGCTTCGACGATGACGACCACGACACAGTCCTCGCGACTCGCGCGCTCGTCGTGACGCCAAGTCGAGTAACCGTCGAGCGTCTCCGCGCTCGACGTTCGTCTTCGCCGATAACCGCCGAACAATCGACGCGAACGCTCGCGTAAGATTTATCACATCATTCATTTCACGCGCCATCATTCTTTGTACGTTGTTATACACTACACTCATTCATACGCCACACTACGCTCATCTCGCTCGAACGCTTCGATTCGAACGCTCGCCTCGCCGCCGTCTCGTCTCGCGCCCGCCGCACTTTGTCCCTCGCGCGTTCGCCGTCATGCCCATCATCGACGTCGCCATCGGCCCGTTGATCCAAATGGCCGAGGCCGCGTCGCTCGGCATGCCGTTTGAGGTCTGGAAGACCCGCATGGGTCGTAAGCGCGACGAGAGCACGCTCCGCGCGTTCGCAAACATTTACCGCGAGGGCGGCCCTAGCGCTTTTTGGCGCGGAACGCAGGCGAAAATGGTGGAAAGCGCGACGAAAGGGGCGATATTGATGTACGCGAAGGAAGGCATAAACGATGGGTTACTCGCGAGCGGATGGACGCCCGGAGCGGCGGGCGTGGCGGCGGGCGCGGGTGGTGGGATCGCGCAGGTGAGCGTCATGGCGCCGACGACGTACTTGGTCACGGGCGCGGTGAACTCGCCCGGCATGTCGACGATGGAGCGGATACGGACGACGTACGCGCGGGGAGGGATCGGAGGATTTTATCCAGGCGGTGTCGCCATCGCGTTCCGGCAAGCGACGAATTGGGCGTCGAGACAAGGATTCACAGAGATCGTTCGCGAAAAGGCGCGAACGGCGATTTACGGCGACGCCGAGGGCGCGAAATTGACCAAGTGGGAAGAAGTCGGGTGCGGGATCGTCGGTGGGACGTTGGCGTCGTGGAATCATCCGTTTGAAGTCGCGCGGATCGAGGCGCAGAGTCGTGGGAACGCCGGAATTCCCACCGGGAACATGGTGAGCGTGATGCGCGACATCGTCAAGGAGAGCGGCGTCGGCGGTTTGTTTCGCGGCATCGTTCCTCGCATCGGATTGGGAATTTGGCAGACGCTCTTCATGGTGACCGGGGCAAAGATGGTGAAGGAGACTTTGAAAGAGAACGGGTATCTCGAGAACGCCGGTTCGGGCGGGCATTAATCAATACGATCTTTTCGTCAGTCTTTGTTGAGCGCGACTCCTTTCTAATCCTCCGAAACATCACATCTCGTCGCGTCGTTCAAGATGTCAATCCGCGCCGTGCTCGCGTCACTCAACGATCCGCGCGATCGTCGATGCGTGCGCATCGTCTGCGTCGCGTTAATCGCGTTCGAACTCGCGTTGTGCGCGGTAATCATCGCCAAAGTTGCCTACACAGAAATCGATTGGATCGCGTACATGGAGGAAGTGCACGGCTATGCGCGAGGCGAGCGCGATTACACCAAACTGAAAGGTGGCACTGGACCTTTGGTGTACCCAGCTGGGTTCGTGTACGCGTACAAGGCGCTGTATGATTTGGTGGGTGGGCTCGAACGCGGGACGAGCGCGCGCGGCGTGGCGACGGCGCAAGTCGTCTTCGCGTTAGTGTACGCCGCGCATCAAGCGCTGGTGTTCTCGATGTACGCGATGTGTGAAATTATACCACCGTGGGCGTACGCATTGTTGTGCCTGTCGAAGCGCGTACACAGTATTTTTGTGCTTAGAATGTTCAACGACGGCGTCGCGATGGCGTTGGCGTATGGCGCGACGACGTTGTTTCAACGCAAAAGGTGGATCGCGGGGAGCGTGGTGTTTTCTCTCGGAGTGTCGGTGAAGATGAACGTATTATTGATGCTTCCTGGGTTATTGGTACTGCTGGTAGGAGGTACGAGCGCGGGAACGGCCATCGGAGCTGTCGCGGCGATTGTGGGGACGCAAATCGCGCTCGGCGCGCCGTTTCTTGCGACGTATCCTCGCGAGTATCTAAGCCGCGCGTTCGAGCTCGGTCGCGTGTTCACGCACAAGTGGAGCGTCAACTTCAAGTTTGTGTCGGAAGACATTTTTGTGTCGAAGTCATTCGCAAAATACCTACTTCTTGCGCACTTGGTCTGCTTGTTTGTCTTCGCGCACCGACGGTGGTGCGCACGCGAAGGGGGATTTTTCTTCAATTTCGTGCGAGATTTCTTCAAACGCTTGCTCCTGAGGAACGTTGATGGCGTGCAATCGACGTTTACCCCCGCGCACGTCGCGCTGGTGCTGGCGCAGAGTAACTTGATCGGCATCGTTTTTGCGCGTTCGTTGCATTATCAATTTTATTCGTGGTACTTTCACACTATACCCCTGTTGCTTTGGTCCAACCCACGAGTGCCGGTGGGGGCTAAGCTCGCAATCATGGGTGCGATAGAGTGGTGTTGGAACGTCTACCCGTCCACGCCGACGTCGAGTAAGATTTTCGTCGTCATTCACCTCGGTGTTCTGGCAGTTGCTTACGCCGCGCCGACGGCGTCGAGACGTGGCAAACAAAAGAGCGCGTAGTGTGAGTAGTGTGTAATAGCCTAGCTTAGAGCCCACAATTGTACAAAATGATAGATATATATACAAAGCAGGTACTAAATCTGAATCCCGAAGAAACGATCCCAAAACGTCGCCGTTCGCGTGACGTAGAAGCTTCGTCCCGACGGCGACGTCAAAGGTCCTTCGTAATCCACGGAGTCCGTCATCTCGCCGTAGCCTTTACCCGCGCCAGCCATGACGCGATCATCGTCGTATTCTTCTAGTAAGCCCGCTTCTTTGAGTTTATCTTGAAGCTCCGACCGTCTGGCCTCCATGGTGAGCACCAAGTCGCCCAACGCGCGCGTGCGCTGACGATCAATTTGACGCAGCCTAGCCACCGCCTCGGCTTGCTGTTGTGCCTGTTGCAGCACGCTTCGCGTCTGTTCGATGAGTTCAAACTGCCCCTCGTCGTTTAATTCCTTAATCTCGACATTAATCGACACCGGTCGCTCGCCAATCAAATCAAACTCGTTTTCGCGTTGCTGCAACAAGCGCCGCACCGCCTGCAATTCTCGCTCCTTTTCTTGATGCTGCGCGTGCAAGTCCTGCATTTTCTGCGTCAACTCCTTCACGCGCGTGATCAAAACACCATTCTGATGCTCCACACTCCCAGGAAGCGCACCCCCGGTCTGCTCTACCGTCTGTCCCTGCAGCGCCGCCTTGCGCACCGCGCTCAAAGATTTCGCCGTCTCTCGCAATATATTCTCCGTCACCTCCCGCTTCATCGTCTCTCGCACCAGCGTCGCCTGCGTCTCAAACAACCTCTTCTCATTCGTCTCCACCTTTTCCTCCAAATTCATCTCCTCGTACCGCTTCAACGGCGTCCTCGACCGCGCGCTCGCGCTCGTCGCCGGCGTCCTCGTCGCCGTCTCTCCGTTCCCGCGCTCTCCGAGCGTCGTCAACCGTCCGTTCGTCGCCTCCGGCGCCGGCACCGGTCGCGATCCGATCGCTCGCGGCCGATTCGCGGCGCCATCGACGACGCGTTTCGTCACCGTTCGCACCGGGATCTCGTCCACGGTTTGAATCGTCTTCACCGTGCGCGTCACCGTGCGCGTCACCGTCGTCCCGTCCGCGAGCGTCTCGGTGTTTTCGTTCGTTTCGCGCGCTTTCGCGTCGCCCTCGCCCATGGCGGTCGTCGCGCCGTCGCGCGCGCGCGTGTGACGTCGTCGCCGCGAATCGAATCGGGGTTTTATACGGGGTTTTATACGGGGTTTTATACGGGGTTTTATACGGGGTTTTATACGGGGTTTTATACGGGGTTTTATACGGCGCGCCGCGCGTCCGCGCGACACTAATCGACGCGTCGTTCGATTCGCGCGAACGACGCGATGGCGACGAAAGCGCGCGCGGTCGGTGCGTGAGCGCGCGCGAGGGCGCGCGCGAGCGTCGACGCGACGCCTCGACGACGACGACGACGACGCGGAAGCGCGCGGTCGATGAGATTCGTGACGATTGATTGATTGATTTCTTCGAGACGCTTCCATCGGGACGCGACGCCTCGACGACGACGACGACGACGACTGACGAGCGATGGATCGGACGCGAGCGCAGCGGCGACGAAGGCGAGCCTGGACGCGTTCGAGACGATCGACGTCGAGCGACACGCCGTCGGGGACGATGACGTGAGCTTCGACTTGGCGTATTGCGGTATATGCCACACCGACCTGCACTTCGCGATGAACGACTTGGGGAACACGCGGTATCCGATCGTTCCGGGACACGAGCTCATCGGAACGGTGACGGAGGTTGGTAAAAATGCGGCGTCGAGAGGTTTCGCGATCGGGGACGTCGTCGGCGTGGGATGCATCGTGGATTCGTGCTTGGCTTGTAAATACTGCGCCTCGAACGAAGAACAATATTGCGAAGCGGGCATGACGATGACGTACGGTAGCGAAACGAAGCATGGGCGAGCCGGCCCGAACGGTCAAATCACCGTCGGTGGGTACAGTACCAAGCACGTCGTCGACTCAAGATTCGCGATTAAGATTCCCAAGGGCGTGGATGACCTCGCTGCGTGCGCGCCCCTTATGTGCGCCGGTATCACGCTGTTTGATCCCATCAAGGCGTTCGGCGTGCGAGAGGGCATGCGAGTCGGCGTCGCGGGTATCGGTGGATTGGGTCAAATGGGGATTAAAATCGCCGCCGCGCTCGGCGCCGAGGTCACCGCGATTTCTCGCACGAACGCCAAGGAGGCCAAGGCCAAAGCCGCCGGCGCGAAGCACTTCATCGCGTCGTCGGACGCCGAGGCGATGAAGAACGCCGCGGGCTCGCTTGACTTGATTCTTGACACCGTCTCCGCTTGCCACGACAGCGAACCGTACGCGGCCATGCTCGATAAGAAGGGCACACTGTGCTTGCTTGGGTTACAAACGACGCCCGTCGCGGTGAACGCGACGCAGTTTGTCTTCAACCGCATCGCCGTCACCGGATCGTTGATCGGTGGCATCAAAAATACACAAGAGATGATCGATTTTTGCGTCGAGAAGAAGCTGTATCCGGAAATCAAAATTATCGACGCGAAGGAAATTCCCGAAGCGCTCAAGAACTTGAACGACGGTAACGACGCGGGCGTTCGATACGTCATCGACTGCAAGACAATCAAGTAGATGCGCGGATCTCTTTTATTTTTCAATCTTACGAAATTCTTTACTACAGCTCTGCATTTCAATTTCAAATCATTCGCGCTAAGACGAAGAATCCTCCGCCGTGACGCCTGACATCACCGTCGCTTCTCTTTCCAATCTCTCTAAAAGTCGAATCTTGTCCGCGTATTTCCAATACGGATTGGCGTCGAGCGTGTTCACCGCCATCTTCGACATTTCGCGCAAGACGTTGTCTTTGTCGATGTCGGAGACGACGGCTTCGAGCGAGGCGCGTTCGGCGAGGAAGTTATCGCGGAAAGGAGACAAACCCGCGCGCTTACGCATCAAACGTTCGTAATCGCGCTGCTGCGCTCTCGCCTCCACCGCTTCCTTCTTCAAAAACTCAAACTCTTCCTCGCTCTCCACCTCGGCGGCTTGCATCAGCCACTCCTTGTTCGCTTCGACGTACTCTTCGTCGCTCTGCGCTCGTTCTTGGCTCCCAAGGCGTGGCGTTTCGATGATATGCGCAACATCGAGGTTTTCGTGGAACAAAAGCAAACTCTTACGATCGAACTCTTGCCTGTCATAATCGTAAGTCTTGTTCTCGGCTTGAAGCTGACGCGCGACGCGAATGCGCTCGGTGAGCGCCTGTTGAATCTTCGCGTCTTGCGCGTCGCCTCTCTTCTCGCGACGACGCGTCGACGGCGCAGCGCGTCTACGCTGTGCGATACCCATTCCCATGGCGCCATCCTTGCTACGTCGCGACGACGTGGATGCTAAAAGCGATGGATCAAACTTCAAATCATCCACCGAGCCGCCGTCGGTGCGTCGCTTGTAGCGAGGCACGAAAAATTTAACATTTTCTCGCCCCGCGGCGACGCGTTCGGCACGCCGCGCTTCAGACATCTCCCGCGCCTTTGCCTTCTGATCCATTAACTTTTCTGCTCGAATCTTGCGACGATTTGCAATCTCCGCCTCTCGCCTCTCCAACGCCTCCGCCGCCGCCTCCGCGTCCAACGGTTCGCCGTCGTCGCCGACGAGCGACGTCAAATTCTCAATCACTTTTCGCGACTTTCGCCTCGGCGTCGGTGACATCTCCTCAACTTCCCCTTCTTGCGGTTTCTTCGCCGCTAATCGCAACACCAACGCCCCCGGCGCGCCGTCCAGCGCCCCCAACTCGCCCTCGCTCGCCGCCGCGATCGCCTTCTCCGCGTGTTCCGCCCTCACGAAGCGCACCAGCCCGCCCGGCCACGGCCCCTCGGGATTCAGCGGTTTCGCCGATAATATCGGTCCATACTTTCTAAACGTCCGCTTCAGCATGTCCTCGTCCACGCCCGGCGGCATGTTTTTCACGTAGACGTTCGCCGCGTCCCGAGGCGACGGTTCGAGCCTCGCTCGCGTCTGCGCCGTCCGTCGTCGCGTCCGCCGTTTCGCCGTCTCCGCGTCCCGCGCCGTCGCGTCGTCACCCTCGTCATCGTTCGTCGCTCGCGTCGTCGTCGCGTTCGCGTCCTCGCCCGCGTCGTCGTCGTCGTCGCCGTTCGTCGTCGTCGTCGACAGAAACCTAAGCGCGATCGCGCGCCCGCTCGCGCGCGTCGCGCTCGCGCTCGCGCGATGCGACGCCTCGTCGGCGAAGCGCGCGCGCGTCAGCGCCTCCGCGAGCGCGCCGCGGGCGAGCGCGCGAAGCCGCATCGCGCGCCGCGCGTCGCGATCTGCGCGCCGCGTCACATCGCGCCGCGTCATCGTCATGGCGCTCGCGCGGCGCGCACCGCGCGTCTCGGTCGCCCTCGCGCGCGACGAGGGACGATCGCGACGACGCGCGCCCGAGCGCGCCCGAGCGCGTCGCGGCGCGCGCGCGCGGGCGAAGGAATCGAGCGGAGACTTCATCACGGACGTCGTCGGGAAGATTTTCGGCGCCGACGCGCTCGCGGACCCCGAACCGTTCGGACTGAAGCGCATGAACAAGGACGAGTGGCCCGATCAGTGGCCCGCGGAGACGACGGCGTCGGCGGCGGTGCTGGCGAGCGACGAGGGGGAGGTGAGGGAGATTCGACCGGCGCTGAAGCAGACGCAGTTGGAAAAGTTGGCGCTCGGGTGCGCGTACGACGCGGGGACGCACGGGTGGTCGGCGCGCGCGTTTCACACGCAACTCGACGGTCAGGGCGCGGCCGTGTTGGTCGGGAAGACGGCGGACGGGGAGACGTTCGGAGGATATAATCCGATCGGTTGGTTGGGATACGGCGAAGCGCGCGACGCCATCTCGGCGTTTTTGTACGTGCTCGATCGAAAAACGGGTAAAGCCGTCAAGCTGCCCAAGACGGGCGGGAGCGGCATGGCGATCATCGATGAGGATGGGAAAGGGCCGCAGTGGGGGCCGGACGGGTTGAAGATTTCGCTCGAGGGACGAAGCGCGAGGTCGCGGTTGGGGACGTATTACGAAACCATGCCAGACGGCGGCGACTGCATGTTCGCGAACACCAAGCGCGGATCACCCGTGGAACTCACCGAGCTTCGCGTCTACGTGTCCTTAGAGGACACCGAGATCGCGAAAAATTACCAGCCGAACGCGTTGCAGTGGCAAAAGGGGGAACTGGAAGAGATTCGATCGAACGACGACGACCCAAACCACATGGACGGGTTCTTCGGCAAACTCTTCGGCAAGAAAAAGTAATATGTATTAGCGGCAGCTTTTAATCAATGTTGTACAACGCGTGCGCGCAAATAATATCGATTCGTCAATCTATTGCCCCTCCGGCATGGCGTCCGGCGGATTCTCCGCGAGCTCGCGCTCGAACGCCTCGAGCGCTTCCTCGTCTTCGCGTTTCAGCCGCATCCCTCTGTGCCCGCCCGGATACCGTCCCTCCACGAACGCCTTCGCCGCCGTCAGGCTCATCCGCATCTTAAACATCACGTACGCCACCGCCACCGACGGCGCCTTCGACCGCCCGCTCATGCAATACACCAACACTCTCATCGGATAAGACTCGTCCGCCCTCGCCGACCGCGCGTGCAGCGCCTGCAAGCGCTCGCACGCGTGTCTAAAATCCAACCCCCTCTCCGGCGGTTCCCTCGCGTTCAGCGTCACCACGCTCAAATACTTCCCACTGCAGCACGGCGTGCAGCTCGGCACCGCGTTTATCACCGTTCGCACCCCCGCCGCGAGCAGCGCGCGTTCGCTCGACGTGTGCTCGAACGCGCCCACCAGCATGAACCTCTCGATCACCTCCACCACCGTCGTCGACTGCGCGCGCGCCCGAGCGCCGCCGTCCCGCGTCGTCGCTCGTCCGCGCGCGTCGCGGGACGCCTCCGCGTCGCGCGCGCGCACGTGCCCGCACTCCGCGCACGTCGTCCCGCGCGCGTGGTAGTGCTCGCACGTCTCGCAGCGTTCGTCCGCGAGCGCCTCGTCGCTCGCGCGCTTGGGCATCGCGCGCGCGGCGACGGCGACGCGATCGGCGTTCGATCGCGATCGCGTCGCGAGCCGACGCGACGCGCGCGCGGCGCACTGGCGACGAATCGACGAATCGCCGCGCGTCGTCGTCGCGTCGCCGGACACGACGGCGCGCGCGCGAACGCCGAGCGACGACGCGCGAGACCGCGACGCGCGGCGATTCGTCGATTCGCGCGACGCGCCGGATCGCGCGACGACGCGCGAGAGGACGCGAGAGGACGCGAGAGGACGCGCTTCGACGAGTCGGCACCGATGCCGCGATCGCGCGCGACGACGCGCGACGACGACGACGCGTGCGATGCGAACGGCGACGATCCGTGCGCGATGGGGGCGCTGTTGCTCCTGGGGGCGCGCGACGCCGCGCGCGAGGGACGCGGGCGCGCGGCGGGGGCGCGGCGGGAGCGACGCGGCGACGCGGGGGCGACGGCGGCGGCGGCGAAGACGCGACGCGACGAAGGGACGCGCGAGGGAGCGAGGGACGACGATGGATCGGTAAAAATAAAAATGAACGAAAGCGCGCTGAAGATGAGGCTTGGGATCAAGAATGCGGATCATCGGCGGTTGATTTATAGGTGGACGAACGCGCTGATTCGCGCGGTGGGGTTGAAGGTGCCGACGGGATTGGGGGCGATTGTTTTGCATAACGCGAAGAACAAGCGGGAGAAATTCGATAAATTTTTGTTGCATTACTACGGGAAGGAGTCGTTTTCGCCGGGGACGTATTGGTACTCGAACGCGAACGCGCTGGCATTTTTTAGCGAAATATTTTACGTCGCGACGAATGGACGCGTGCGGTGCAACGACGACGACATCATGCAAATCTTTTCGAAATCCGATCCAAACAGGCAGGCGAGCACGTGGGTGACGTCGTCTGCTACGTTGGAGCGCTTTGGAATCACTCGCATGGAAGTTTTGGCGATTTATTGCGGTGAACCTCGCTTTGAGAACGGTTGGCCGAAGGGGCAACCGCTTCGCGTGCAGCCACCAAAAATCGTGGTGACTCAGCGCGATGGCTCGGTCACCGATAAATCTGACTTGACAAATGTGAAGACAAATACCGCTCTCGTCGACCCAGGGCGGGTGGCGCTCAAGCGCGAAAGATCGAAAAAGCACGTCGTCTCCGTGGTTGGTGTCGACCCGCGAGTCACCTCGTTGGGTTGGAAGCGACAGGCGGTGGAATCGGGACACGCGATGCAGAGGACGACGCTGCTGGAGCGTCAAGCGATTGAACTTTGCAAGCACATCGAGCCGAGCGAAGAAAACTCACCAATAATGATTATGCCTCTGATTTACGATCAGATTTTACGAGGCACAAAGTGCTGCGGACCGCGATCCCGACCTTGCGAGAGAAACAAAGTTAACAAACACTACGGTAAACTTCTGTCTACCGACGTCTTCTTGCCTGAAGACGTCGGTGTCGCGCTGAAAATCAAAGACTCCGCGGTTGAAGTGCAAGAGCTTTTCAGGAAGTTCACCAACGCTTTCCTCAAGCTTAAAGTTGCCATGGCGGATTTGGACGAAGTGAGCGCTACGCGAGACTCAGTATCGACCACGTTAAACGGTGTACTCTCGGTCTTAAATACCGTGGCCGATACGAAAAGGAAAAGTGAACTCGAAGCCATCATCACCGAGCAACGAGCTCACTTTCATGGGCTCGAGTCGGAAGTCGCGCGCTTGAATAAAATTGTGGACAGCGTTCGCGTTGAGTTCGACAAGTCGGAGTCCGCGGCGCGTCAGCCCTATTTGGATATCGTACGTCGTTGCTACGAGCTCGGTAGTTTGGTGCAAGATCGAATGCAAAAGAGTATCAACGCAACTCTTGACTCGTGCATGACTGATATTGCCGCGTGCGAGATCAAGCAAGTTGGAGCCGACACCGACGAGCTGAACGCACTGTTTGTAAAACGCGATTCGTTGAAAAGTCTCAACGACACTTTGCGCGACTGCAAGGCGTGCTTTGCTTTCTCGCTCAATACGTTGGACCAACGCTGGGAACAGTTTAAACCGATGCGCTTGTGAACTGTACTTTTCGTTGAGTCGCATTGTATTAATATCACCACTAATTTTCGTTGCGTGTACGAAAGATGATCGGTAGCTAGTTACAAGAAATCTATTTCAAGCCATGAAGGTTATGAGGCTAAGCCATGAGACCCGCTAAAAACGCTTTGCGACGCGCTTCACACTCGCGCGGCGAAGGTCGATAGTACTTGAGCATACCGTCCCAGGGTACGGCTTTCAAACCCGCGCGCTTGCATATCATTCCTCGCACACGCTCCGCAAACTCGATGCTTGTTTCATCCTCACGTTTTCTCTGTGGCTCCATGTACCATACATCCGCGACGACGGCCCAAGAGCTCATGAGTGTGCACAAGTGCCTGGAAAAGCTCTGTCGCCGCGAGTTCCAAAACGCATCGACGAAAATGTTGTTGTACTTTATCGCCACCGGCACGACGTCCACGCCGAGATCAAACGCCCCTCGCTTGAACATCACGCAATATTTGTTGTTCACGCACGTGCCCTCGGGGAAAATCAACAGCGGCAACCGCGACTTGTCCGCCACGTGCTGCTTGAGTCTCGTCGCCACTGTGTTGCGGTCTTTGATATCAGTGCGGTTGAACTCGATGCAATCTATCGCATTCATCGCCGTTCTCTGTAACAGCCCCACCCATCCTTTATGCTTCTGCTGTATCACCGCGAACGGTGAGACTTGCGTCATCACTAAGTAATCGATCATCGACGTGTGGTTACTGACGTACACCATCCCTCCCATGTGTCCTCTTCGCGACGGTCTCGGCCCGTGATACTTGATCACTCCCGTCCACGAAACCACAAACGCCGCCGCATACAGCTCCACGCACTTTCTCTCGAATCCCCACCGTCTCGGTGTGCAGTAGTGCGAAAACATAAACGCCAACGCGAACGCCGCGCTCGCGCTCAAAATGAACCCCAGTCGCAACGGAAACAAGACAAAGTGTCGAATCACCCATCCGCACCACCACAGCGGCAGCAGATAAAAGTTAAAATTCCAATTCGCCTCCGCGGACTCTTGAAAGCATCGATTGAAGCTGTCATCGATCATCGCCGCGCACGCGTCTTGCAATATGCCGGAGCAGTCCAACAACCTCGCGAGCGTCGCCGCGTCCTCGGGCGTCGACGTTCGCGACGCCGTCGCGCGTCTTTCCAGCTCGATTCCGGGCGTCACGCGCTGAACCTCTTCGCGCTCGAGCTCACCGTCGCCGAAGCTGTCGAACGGGGCGAAGGACAGCGAGCGCGCGCCCATGGATGGTCTCTTCGCCACCTCGGGCGTGGACGCGCGATCGCTCTCGCGCGCGTCGTCGTCGTCGCCGTCGACGCGCGGCATCGCTCGCGTCGACGCGTCGTCTCGAGACGCGTCGGTTTGCGCTCTGGGCGGACGCGCGTGCGACATCGCGCGCGCGAGTGCGGACGACGGCGCGGGTCCCGCATCCTCCCCTCGAGCGCGCGGGGCGCGCCGGGCGCGGCGTCGAGCGTCGGTCGGTTTGATTTTAAAACTCGTGGCTATGACGTAGATTAGGTAAATACGACGTTACTTTTTACTCTCGCGCATCATTTGCACGAAATCCGCGAAGCAGCGATCGGAATCGTGCGGACCCGGAGACGCCTCGGGGTGGTACTGAATCGTCATCGCGCGCTGCTCGGGCCAAACCATGCCGGCGCACGTGCCGTCGTTGAGGTTGACGTGGGAGACTTGAACGCCCGCGGGCAAGGACTTGGGGTCCACGGCGAAGTTGTGGTTCTGAGAAGAAATCTCAACCGCACCGTCGGGGCCGCGAACGGGGTGGTTACCGCCGTGGTGACCGAATTTGAGCTTAAACGTGGACCCGCCGAAGGCTTGGCCGAGGACTTGGTGGCCCATGCAAATGCCAAAGACGGGAAGCTTGCCGAGGATTTGCTTGGCGTTCTCCACCGCGTACGGCACCGCGCTGGGATCGCCCGGACCGTTGGAGAACAAAATTCCATCCGGGTTCATCGCCATCACCTTATCCGCCGGGTAAGACGCCGGAACGATGGTGAGCTTGCACCCGAAAGAAGCTAAGCGGCGCAAAATGTTGTGCTTGACGCCGAAGTCGTACACCACGACGTTGAACGAATCCTTGTTCGCCTTGGCTTCGTTACTGAATTCCCACTCCGCTGTGGTTTCCTTCCACTCGTACGGTTCCTTGCACGTCACTTCGCTGATCAAATCCTTCCCGACGATATTATACGCCTTCGCCTTTGCGACGAGTTCGGCGTCGCTCAACGAGGCATCCGTCGTGAGCACGCCATTTAAGCAACCAGTTTCCCGCAATCGACGCGTGATCTCACGAGTATCGATATCGGTGATCCCAATCACCCCTTGTTCTTCCAAATACGTCCCCAAATCCTTCACGCTGCGGTAGTTCGACACGTTCAGCGACAAGTTTCTCACCAGCATCGCGCCCATGTGCACCTGCTTGCTCTCCATGTCGCCCTCGTTGATGCCGACGTTGCCGATGTGCGGGCACGTGAACAACACGAACTGCCCCGCGTACGACGGATCGGTGAGAATTTCCTGATACCTAAAATTTCATCAAACGCGCGATGCGTCGTCGGCGTCAGTCAGACGATCGATCGAAGTCCGCGAAGCGCGCGCGCGAGATTTCAAAAACCGTCGGCGATCCGCCCCTCGCCCGCGCGCGCTTCCGACTCAACCATCCCTCTCCGCGCCTCGCGCCCTCGCGACGCGCGCGAACGACGTGACGTACCCACTGAGCGAGGTGTTAAACACCACCTCACCGACCTGCGTCGCCTTGGCGCCGAACGACCGCCCGTTCCACACGCTCCCATCCTCCAAAACCAAGCGGCAGTCGCGCTCTTCCCACGGCTTTTTCGCCGTCGCGCTCGCGCGCGCGACCGCGGCGCGTCGCGCGGCGCTTCGACGCGTCGGGAGCGAGCGCGCGGGCGTCGCGCGCGTCAGCGGGGTGGGCTTCGAGCTCAGCATCGCGTTCGCGCGGGCGCCGCGATGTGAAGCCCCAGCGCGTGGCCGCCATTCGAATCGCGCGTCCGCGCGTGTGTTTCATGGCTTACTTTGATCTCTCAATGCGCTGTTTTCGCGCACGAGTCTGTCATAAATATGTAAATTCGGACATTAGGGTATGTGAGATTATGTGAGATGATGAAAAAGATCGATCTGGGGACGCCACCGCGTCGCGCGCGCCACCTCAAATCATCGCGCGCCATGCTCGCGCCGTCCAGCGCCGCGGCGCGAACGACGCCGCGCGCGCGCTCGACGACGCGCTCGGTGACGCGCTCGAACCGGCTCCGAATCGCGACCGGCCGAAAAGCGCGCGCGACGACGGTTCGAGCGACGTTTTTCGATCGATTGAAGAAATCCACCGACGACGACGTCGACGCGGAGGGCGAGGCGGGGGACGGCGAAGACGAGGACGAGGGCGGAGAGGCGAGGAAAATGATCGAGCGACGCGCGTCGGGGGCGAGCTTGGACATCGACGACGCGATGGCGAGCTTTAACGAGTTTGGGTCTGGGATGTTGGATAAGATCAACGCGATGGTGTCGCAGACGGTGGACTTGGACGTCGTGGAGGTCGTGGAAGAGGACGTGTACGAACGACCGAAGCCGAAGTTTAAGGCGCCAGCGTTTGGAGGACGAAAGGAGCCCGTGGAGGCGCCGAAGGAGAAGAAGGAGCGCGCGGGAAGGGCGCCGTCGTTTGGTTTCGGCGGGCGCGTGAGTCGAAGCGTCGACGAGGAAAAGGTGGAGGAAGAGCCGAAGCCGAAGTCGAGTGGGTTCGGGGCGATTCTAGAGCGGAGTGCGAGACGGCTGGATAAGACGAGGGAGATTTTAGACGAGGACGTGAAGAGGGGGGAGGCGGCGAGGATGAAGTTGCGCGCGGGACGGGAAGGCGGTAAAGCCGTCGCGGCCATCGCCGGGGACAGCCGTTTGGCTGCGGATGGCACGTGGACGCTCACGTCGGTCGTGGAAGAAGGTACAAATGGTAAGAAATTACCTTCGTTGAAGATCAAGCGCGGCGAATCGAAAATTATCGGTCGTGCGAAGGGGCCTGGGGTGGACTTGGTCGTCCCGCTGCCGTGCGTCAGCACTGTGCACTGCGAACTCGAGACCGAGGGCAACAAGCTTTACATCACCGATCTCGGCTCGACGAACGGCACCTACGTAGAAGGTTTCGAGGTTAAGCAGAACAGGCGATTCCGTATCTTCAACGGCGCCCAAGTGCGACTCGGCGCCGAAAACTTCAACGGCGAGCCGTACGCCACGTTCAAGGCTTCGTTGTCGGGCGCCAAGGAGTTAGAGAAAGATTCCGAGTACGGTCAGTTGAACTACTTTATTGAGTTCTTGGGCGGTCCCCAAGTCGTGGTCAACTTCTTGTTCATCAACTTTGCCTTCCAAATGACCTTCTTCTTCATCATCACTTCGCAATAGCGGGAGTCGAGCAGAGGCGTGTAAGCTAAAATCCCTTTCAACAATATCGTGCGAATAGAATAACAACTAAATCTAACAAAGAATGCTTCGCGAGACGTGGACGGACGCCGCGGCGGTCGCGCCGCGCCTCATCGCGCCTTGTTCAACGAGACGGCATCGGCTAAAAAGAAACCTGTCCCGAACACGAAACTCACCGAGCCGAGCATGTAGAAGACGCATCCGAGGAGATAATTGGACATGATTGACGATTTTACCCGCGGCGCGTCCTCGGTCGTCCCCTTCGCGGGGTGGACCGCGATTACGACCTCCGAAATCGTCACCGTGGCGCGCGAGAGTGTGGCGCGGCGGTTGGGCCGGCGGAATATTTTACAATTTTACACCACTTCTAAAGCTTGCTTGCCCCTTGCGCGCGACTGCTTGTCGATCATTTGGACGCTAGTTGATAATATTTCCTGCGCACGCCTCTTTCTCACGTCGTTTCGTCGCTTGATTCGGCGATTCTCGACGGCGATGTACAGCGCTCGTGACGTCGGCACGAGGAAGAATATGCCCGCGTACACGAGCAAGAGCGGCATGAGGAGTTTGAGCAGTTTGGGGAACAGCTCGAGGATAAGAATCACCAACGGTGGTTCGCCGTAGTCATCGATCGGGACGGTGCTCGTCGTCGGCGCGGCGTCACGGAATCTTCCCGCACGACGTCCCATCGTTTGTTCGGCTCTTCGTGGAAGTTGACTTTGGCGTGGAGGCTTGAAGTCCATACCACCGGCGGCACGGAAGATGAAAATAAGTGCTACGTTCAAAAATCCCAGGGCGACAACAAGCGGCATCTTCGCACCGCTCTCCCACAGAGGTCGGACTCGCTCGTAAATTGGCGGCGGCGTCGGAGCCTGAACGCTGCGCGACGGCATCAGTCGCGACGAAGAGGGTTCGTCCGCGCGAGCGGTCACTTGCAAAGATGGGAACACGTATATGAGCTCTCCAGCATCCGAAGCTTCGGCAAATCCACCGAAACGCGTCAAGACCTCGAGCATGTAGCCCTCGTGCATCCTTCGAACGTCTCGCTCGGCATCCGCCTTCCTTCTGAAAAGTCGTCGCGCGTGCGCGACAAGGTCGAAAACCACGGCAAATAACCCGTTTCGAACTTCGCTATGATCCTCTTTCGTGAGGAGATACGTGTCTAAAAACGGCGCCACTTGCTCGGCGAACACGCAGCCTTTGTTCACTCGCAAAAGCGCCCCGACAGCGCGCCATCGCCTGGTTTCCAAATTATCGTTCGGATCACCTCTTCCGAAAACAAACGCGAATATGCTTTCAAAAAATGACAACTCACGATCGCGGTCGAGCCAATCGTCTTCTTCCTCTTCTTCATCGCCATCAACGCCGTCGCCGCCTCTTCGCGGGCCGACGTTTGTCGGTGGCGGCGCGTTCGCTCGCCCTGCGGGATCCCCACTTCCTCCATCGTCACCGCCACCGCCACCGTGTCCGCTGCCGCCAACGCGCGGTTTACTCACTGGAACGCCCTCCGCGACGCCATGCGCGCGATCAAACGCGCGCGCTCGTTCGAATCGCATAACGTCGTTCCAATACGCGAGTTCAATCAAATCGCGCATCCACAGATAGTACCAGAAATCCGCGTTCACCCCTCGTCCGTGCCCGACGTACGTGGGTAACACCGGCGTCGACCCTCCACCTCCTCCTCGTCCCTGGTGGCCTCGAGAAAGCGCGATGACGACCAACGCGATGACTGCGAGCGCCGTCAACGCCGCCGAGACGACGAGGAAAGACCCAAACGCGGCCCTCACCGCGCGCATCGTCGTTCGCCACGCCGCCCGACGCGCTCGGCGCGCGCGTTCGCTCACATCACGGGCTAAGATGGCCGCGCGCACGCGCACGGGGACTACGTAGATGACTTCTCGGGTTTCTTCGTCGACATCGAGATGACCACCGCTCAGATGGACGGCAAAGATGACGCGTTGGCGCAGAGCGTCCGCGGAATCATCCAGCGCGGGGCCTTCGGAGAGGAGTAAGTCACCGAGCGTAAACCGCGGGCCGACTCTTTCGAGCGCGAGATGGAGCTCGCGGTCGCTCATGGCTCGGAGTGCGGATTAGCGGCGCTCGCGACGAGCTATTTGTTGAATACAAAGCTAAATGCGAACAACGTAGGACGAACTCTTGGTCATGTAACGAATCCATCTGTGTGGATTTCGCGGTGGGTCATCGCGATGACGAGGCTCGTTGGAAGAGCCGATGACTTGGAGGTAGCGCACGGCGAGGTCGCTCGCGCTAAAGGTTGGAATCTGAAACGTCAACGATAGCGGACCAATCTCTCGACGAACGTTTGGAATGCGCTCGGATTGCAGCGAGATTTGTACAGAACACTCGTGATCGGAACCGCCGGGTAGTTTTTTGAACTGCCAGACGATTTGCTTTTCGGCGGCGTCGTACATGACGTGCTGCGTGCTTGCCGTGACGTGCTTTGGCAATCGAGCAGTGGCGCCAATCGCACCTTTGGGGATTGGCAAGGTTACGATACACCCCGTACACGTGTGTTTTGCGTTAAAGTCAGCGTAGAGCTTGAGCTCGATGCCCACTTTGTACGGTACGCTCTCGTCGATGATCGGTACGATTCTAAATGGAGGCTTGAAGTCGTCGGCGCTTCGATAGTGCATCAACGAAAACTCCCCTTGTGGCGGTCGTAAACTTATCGTACGATCGATGTCGAACTGATCCAAGTTTGCCGTCTCGTGGAAGTTGCAATCATCGAGGATGACGCCTGTATACGCGCCACCCGCGCTCGCACCTTTCCCGCCAATGGTCAAGTCTTCCGACAGCGCCAGCTTCACCTTTGTGTCCTCACCTTGCAAAAAGTTCCGTACTTGAATGTGCCCATTGATCTCAGACGTTACTACATCTCCATTTGCGTTGAACGTCACGTTCACTTTCTCGATGATGTCCACGAAAATCTCATCCCGAGTCGTCGCGCTCGACGCGCTCACCACGCTCTTTTGCGTCGCGCTGCTAGAAACTCTATTCACCCCACTCGCCACCGACGCCGCGTTCATTAAATTAATCGCCGCCTTGGTCGGAAAGTTGACTCTCATCCCCAGATTATTTTTAAACATCGTCTCAACCTTCTGTCCCGCCTTGAGCGCCCCCGCCGCGATTTTCGTCGAATCCGCCTTTGCGCTCACCAGCATCCCCGCCAACCCCCCTCCGATTTCCACCGGTTCGTTACACACCCTCTCGCGAAGCATCTCCGTCGACGTCGTTTGTGCGTATCCATAATCCATCGCCTCATCGATCACCTCGTACACCAACGTCGCGTTTTTCCTCACCGCGTCCTCCGTCAGCGCGCCGCAATAATCCTTCACCAATCTCGCCAACCGATGCAAAAGTTCTAATATCACGCTCCCGCTCGCGTTTCGCGTCGTCGTCGCGACAAAGTACAGCCCACTCGCCTTGACGTGCGCGTAATTCACCCCATCCTCGCGAAAAACCGCCGGCGCGCCGCTATATTCCCGAGAATGTTCGCCCATCGCCGATTCCTCCGCATCCTCTTCGCCGTCCTCACGCCGCCGCGAGCGCGCCCACGCGCGGACGGTTCGATAAAACGTCTCGTGCGTGCGTCGAGGCAAGTCCCTGCGGAAGTCTTTCGTCACCAGCGCGTCCCCGCGCGGGCTCAGGATGAAGAATTGCGACAGCATGACGGTCGCGTCGCGTTGTGTCGCGTTTAACGCGCGCGTCACAGACGCGCGCGCCGCGTCCACGCGCGCCTCGCGACGCCGCGCGTCGCGCGAGACGATCTTCATGTCCGCCGCGCGCTCGGAGGCGCCGACGTCGACGCGCGCGACGACGAACGCGACGACGACGGTTCAAGATGCGAACGGCGGCGTGAGCGCGGCGTTCGCGCTGACGCTGAGCGTCGTCAGCAGCGTGTCGCTCGTGATCGTGAACAAACACTTGATCAGCATTCTCGGGTTCAGAGAGGGTGCGTCGCGCGCGACGCGCGAGGGCGCGCGCGAGGCCGGAGGGCGTCCGCTCGCGTCCGGACGCGTTTCCGGAGTTTTGGATTTTTGGAAATTTCGCGAGACGCGGGGCGACTGACGACGGAGAAACGCGGCGCGATGGCGATCGCAGTGACATTTTTGACGGCGATGCACATGGTGCTCACGGCGTTGGTGCTTCGCGCGGCGGCGAGGATGGGGTACTTTGAAAAGAAGTCGGTGGGGAGGGCGGAGGTGGTGAAGTTTGGCGTGTTGAACAGCGCGTCGATCGCGCTGTTGAACTTATCGCTAGGATTTAATTCGGTGGGGTTTTATCAGATGACGAAACTGAGCATCATTCCCATCACCGTGGGGTTACAGATGACGTATTTTAACAAGAAATTCAGCGCTGGGGTGAAGATGAGTTTGTTGGTGCTGCTCCTCGGCGTCGGGGCGTCGACGGTGACGGATGTGCAGCTCAACGCGACGGGGAGCGTCGTCGGGGGGTTATCCGTGGTCACCACGGCGTTAGGACAGATATTGACCGGATCGATGCAACAAAAGCATCAAATCAGCTCAACGCAGCTGCTATGCGCGTCGGCACCGTGGATGGCGATGACGCTCATGATCCTAGCCCCGCCCGTGGACGGCGTCCTGAACGGAGGTAACATCCTCGAGTCGAGCTACTCCAACGAGGTCCTCATCGTCGCCTTCATCTCGTGCGGTCTCGCCATCGCGGTAAATTTCGCCACTTTCGCCGTCATCGGCAAGTGCTCCGCCGTCACCTACCAAGTCGTCGGTCATTTGAAAACCATGCTCATCCTCGGTTTCGGTTTCGCCGTCGTCGGCGACCCAATCGTCGCCAAGAACGTCTTCGGTTTGCTCGTCGCTCTTTGCGGCATGTTCCTCTACGCTCGCGCCGAGATGCGCGATCGCGCCGTCGCCACCGCCGCGCCTCGTCGCGCTTCGGCGGACGAGGAATCAGCCGCTGCAAAGTAGTCGTGCAATCCGATTCGCGTCCTTCGCCTCGCGAAACCCCGGCGCCGCGACGGGGCCTGCAAAACCTCAAGCCTGTCGCCCCATCGCTCGTCCCGCACACGCGCGCGCGCGACGCCCGCGACGCCCGCTGCGCTCGCGCGAGATGCCTCCGGGTGATCTCAGTCGCATGGACCCGCGCCAGGTGCGAACGCGACGCGACGCGACGCGACACGGCGCGCGCGCTCGCGCGTCGTCGCGACGCCCCAGGGCTCGAGCGCCGCGACGCGCGATGAAAACGCGCGCGACGACGCGCGGACGCGCGCGAAGGGCGATCGGCGACGAAGACGCGAACGATAACGTCAATAGACGCGCGACGCGCGCGCGAACGGACGAGAGCGGCGAAGAGGGACGCGCGAGACGCGACGGGAAGGCGCGCGAGGACTGACCCGAGCGGGACGCGCGCGCGACGGACGAAACAGGTGCCGGCGCTGGTGATGCGAAGCGTGGAGAACGCGCGGACGGCGTTAGACGATGGAAAGGTAGACACGGCGATAAAAATGATGAAGAGCACGGACGCGCTGTGCTCGAGGGTGGTGGCGCCGCCGACGGTGCACGGGATAGCGTTGAGGGTGCTCGCGGACGCGTACATGGAGAAGGCGGCGGGACGGACGGAGAGCGGGACGGTAGAGGCGAGCGAGAGCGGAGAGGACGCGGCGAAAGATAATGGTAAAGAAGAGGCGGAAGAGGAGTCTGATTACGTTGATTGCGCGAAGAGGACGCTGAAGAAGGCGCTCGATATTTGCAAGGTGCACGACGGGAAAGCCGGGATGCCTCGGTTTATGGTGCAGGATTTAGCCGGTCGCATGGGAGATCTCTACGCAGCGCAAGGGGAAATTTTTAGACAAGAAGGGAACTATAAAGAAGCGCTTCGCTCGCTTCGCCTGGGCATAGGAAAGTTTGAAGTGCTCGGGGCGAACGAGTTTGTCGGCGCCACCTACAATCGCGTCGCGTACTGCTACATGGAGAAAGAGCAGTGGAAAGAGGCTCTGGAAGAGCTTCAAAACGCCGAGCGAATCGTGAACGGGGTCGAGGCCGAGTCCGCCATCTTGAGCACGACTTTCGCCTACCGAGGCGAGTGCTTAAAGAGACTCGATAAAATCCAACTCGCCCGCGCGGCGTTCGAAAGCGCTCTGAAATTCGGCATGGCGAGCGGTAACGAGGGCGTCGTCCGCGAGGCCGAAGAATTTCTAGCCCAAACCCAACAGCACAGCACCGTTGACGACTCTGCTTTCCTTTAACGGACGGCTGGGTGATTTTTCGGCGATTAGACGACGTCTCCGCCGCGTCTCGGCTCCCGAGCGCCGCGTCTCGGCTCACGAGCGCGTCCCGAGCGTCCAAACCTCTTCTCACTCTTCGCCGCGCGACACTTGAAATTGACATAGCAGCGCAACATTCACTCGCGCCGCCGCTCGCGCGCCCCCCCGTCGCGCCGTCGACGCCAGTCCTCGACGCTCGACGCTTCGTTCCCCACCGCGCACTGTTTACCCATACGACATCGAAAATCTCGAAAATCTCGACGCCGACGCGAAAAAGCGCACGATCGATTGCATCCACGTCAGCACACGCCGGCGCGCGCGCCGCGGCGCGCCTCTCGACGCGCGCTCGACATGCGAGGCGCCGCAAAACTTCGATCCGATCGCGCCGACGTCGCGCGCCCGAGCTCGACGAGCGATCTCGCCGCGCGCGGCGCGCGACAGTCGACGAATCGCGACGATCCGAACGGCCTCGGCGCGTCGACGACGGCGCGACGCGCGAGCGACGACGACGCGCGAGCGATGGCGCGATCGAAATCACCGCCGATCGACGCGCGACGGGAGCGAAGGATGAGCGCGGGCGCGCGAGACGCGAGGACGTGGCGAGCGTTCGCGCGGGGACGGGTGGACGGCACGGGGGTGCGGTTGAGCGCGCTGACGGTGTTGTTTTTGTCCTTCGTCGTGCTCACGGAGTGGATACGCGATCGCGAGGGAGAGAAGTTTAGCGCGTTTACGCCGAGGTTGATTCGGTCGAGACACGTGCTGGACGTGACGACCGGGGAACGGGTGATGATGACGGAGGAACGCGCGCGAGGGAGCGGATTGAACGCGGGGAACGCGAGCGGAGCGGCGGCGGCGAATTTGCGAACGTACATGGATCACGGCGTGGTGCGACTGGAGGCAGAGGTGTGTGGATCGACGTCGCTGATGGCGCTCACGGTGTTCGCGGTGTGCGCGAGCATTGGGTTGAACGATATCATGTGGACGGCGTCGAGACAGAGGCGAAGAGTGAGTTCGACGGTTATGTACATCACGATTATCGCGTGTTACACGCACTATTTGATGGTTCAAGGGTCGGATTTGCTCATGAAGAGCATTGAAGGGACGTACTACTCGCTGTTGCGATATTTGGAGTGGATGCTCACGACGCCCGTGCTGCTGATTTTGGTGTTTCAACTTCACGCTCTCGTCGTCGGCGGAGCAAAGTCGAGATTTCGCACGGAAATGTACGCCATCTGCGTCGCGGATGAAATCATGCTCATCACCGGCATGCTGGTGAATGAAATGAACGGCACGGTGCGAGGTATGCTTCTCACCGTGTCAATCGGTTGCTTCATGTACATCATCACTACGTGCATTCAACTCTTTCGCGAGGTGCTCGCGAACGAGCTCACCAAGGGCGATCGCACGAGATTTGTCATCCTCGCCATCGCCAAGACGGTGTGCTGGACGTCGTTCCCCTTGGTCTTCATGGCAAAAGAGCTGAACTACATCGATACGAGCGCCGAACACGAGTGGTTTTTGAGTTGTGACGTGTTGACCAAGGCGGCGTACTGCCTATTGCTCTCCGCCGGGAACATTCGCGTCCTCGACGCCGCTCGTGACGAAGAGATGGCTGACATCGAGCGCTTGACCAAAATGCAGCGAGATTTCTTCTTCAACATCACTCACGAATTGCGCATGCCTCTGAACTCCGTGATAGGCTTCAACACCTTGGCGGTGGAATCCGGTGAGTTGACGGATGTCGCCGACGGCTTTATCAAAAATTCCCTCACCTCAGCCGAGGCGTTGCTCGGGTTGATTAATCAAGTCCTGGACTACGCCAAGTTCAACCGCAAGGGCGCCGAAGTCGACCAGGCGCATGGGCTAGAGCTGACCAACGACGATTTCACCATCGAAGAGCTCATAGATCAAACTTTGAGCATCTGTCAGCGTCAAGACTACACTGGAAACGTCTTCGTGCGCATCGATCCGAGCTTGTTTCGCATGACGTACAAGAGTGACTTTTTCCGTTTGCGTCAATGTCTCGTGAACGTCGTGAACAACGCGTTGAAGTTTTCCAGTAATCTCGATCGATCAGGGAACGTCATAATCGATGTTCGCGGCTATCTCGAGGAGCAGGAGGCGCGCCTGACGTTTTCCGTCGAGGACAACGGTGTGGGCATTCCGGAAGAGAAACAGAGCGCTGTCTTCGTGCCGTTCAGCCAGCAGTCCGACTACTCCGCGCTCCGTGTGCAAGGCACCGGTCTCGGTCTTACTATCACGAAGACTATCATCGAGCTCATGGGAGGCGTTATCGACTTCACGTCTCGAGAAGACGTCGGCACAAAGTTCAACATCACGCTTCCGCTCGGGTACAAGGTGACGGAGAAACAACACACGGCGCCGCGAGACTTGAAGGTGCTCATCGGGCTTCGCCCTGGCTTGCAAATGCGCACCGTTCGAAATATTTTAGCGTGCTATCAAGTTAACGTGCAAGATATGCTCGAAGTTGGTCTCGAAGACGCTCAGGATCGCGAACAAGTGGAGCATTACGTGCGACACTCGCACAAGGCAAACAGACCCGCGGTGTTGTGCATCGAAGAAGAGCAGTATTTCGCACACGAAAGCTGGTTGAATTCGATCGATCCCGAACCTCACATCTTGATCATATCCAAGTCTTCGAGAATGAAAGACTTGCCGCATTCCGCGTGTAAGCGAGCCATCATGAAGCCGATAGCGATGTCAGCGTTCATCGAGACGCTCGAATACCTCGCGGCGGACGCGAAGAACGGCGAAGTCGACGAGAACGCGATGAGAACACGCGGTCTCGGAGGGAGAGACGAGAGCACTTCGAATCTCGCTGAAAACTCTATGATGAGAAGTGAGAGAACTTCAAGTGACTCCAAACGTGCGCCCAAGTCTAGCGCAGAGCAGCCTGACATCGACATCAGCTCCATGCGCGTGCTCCTCGTCGAAGACAACAGGCTGAATCAGCAAGTGGCGATTCACTCGATGAAAAGATGTAACGTATTCGTCGATGTCGCTGAGAATGGTTTGATCGCGACGCACAAAGTCGAAGACACCATTCGTGGGAACTCCAAACCTTACGACGTCATTTTCATGGACATGATGATGCCCGTGATGGATGGAAACGACGCGACGAGGCGAATTCGCGAGATGGAACAAAGCGCCCCGCCTGGGTACAAGCGTAATCTGATCGTCGCCTTGAGCGCAAACGTCGGACCCGAGCATACACTTGCGGTCACGGAAGCTGGATGTGATGGTTCACTCGGGAAACCATTCTACCCGAGCACGTTGCGCTCGCTTTTGTATTCCATCTTTCTCGACGAATACGAAGGCTTCGAGGGTGAGACGATGAACACGGCGTCGAGGCCCGGACACTGAAAACGTGATCCGTGCGATGCAACTACTACTACTGTACAGTATAACTATTACAACGAACGTGACGCCCCCCGCGCGCGCGCGGGAAATTTTGTAACGAAGCTTGTATCACGTCACGTCGCGCTTCCTTCTCGTAGGCGCTCTTCGACCGCGTCCATCGCCGCGGCGTCGAACCCCAAAATCTCGTACCACATTTTCCCATTCGCAGACTTCAAGTCTTTTTCACACTTCAAATTGACGCTCGCGCGGCGCACTGCCGCCGCCGCGATCGTCGGCGCCTCCTCTTCCCCCACGGGCTCCGCCGTCGCGAAGAGGGCATCCAACAGCGTCGCGCTCGCCGCGCACGCCAATTCCCTACTACCTCCGATCACATGTACGATGTGAAACATGTACACGTGCGGTTGCGCCGTGTTCAACTCATATTCCATCGCGCGAAGCATCTCTTGCTCCAAAACTAAGATTCGATCCTTGTACGCGTAATACAACGCCCCCGTCGCCGCGTTCATCGCGTCGCCGTCGCGCGCCGCGTTCATCGCCTCCGCACCCTCATCTCCCGCCCCACGACCCACGACCGCGTACCCAGCCAGCATTTCACCCTCCGCCCGTTCTCTCGCGTCCGTCTCGCTCAACCGCACGTCCGCGCGATCATCCAGCGCCACCGTTCCGTCCTCGCCGTCGAGCGTCGCCGCCGTCGCCGCCACGACGTCCGCCAACCGCACCACCGACTCCTCCAGCTTACACGCCAGGTAGATCCCCGCCTGCACGACCAATTCGGGCGAGACTTTCGCGCGCTTCCGCGCCTCGTCCTCGCTCGCGCGCTCGATCGCGTCGCGCCGTTTATAAAACTTTAAAACGTTCGCCAGCGCCGTCACCGCGGTGTCGATCGGGAGGTTCAGCAGCTCGCACGCGCGCCGACACAGCGCGCGCGCCTGCGCGTTGCGACGCGCGCGACGCGCGTCGTCGCCGTCGCTCGACGCGACCGGCGCGCGGGACATGCGTCGCGGTGTGCGGAGATCAATCGACGTTCTAAATTTATGGCGCGACGTCGTCATCGCGCGACGCGACGCGTTTTCGGCGCGGTCCCGTCGCGGCCGTCGACGCGGCGCGCGACGCGACGCGCGCGACGACGCGCGAGGCGGTTCGCGAGGACGCGCGGACGCGCGAACGCGCCGGAAACGCGTCGCGACGGTTCGTTTGAGCGTCATGGGGAGCGATTACGCGCGACGCGTGCGGCGCGCTCGCGCGCTCGCGCGCGATCCCACGACGGCGCGCGACGCGCTGAGGGCGTTTTGCGCGTCCGACGCGAGCGCGGTCGGCGCGGTCGCGACGTTGGCCACGGCTGGGGCGAGCGGGTGCGGGAAAACGGCGCTCGTGCGGCGATTCTTCGCCGAGTCGCGGCGTCGACGCGGATGCGCGAACGCGGACGCGAGCGAGGATCGGCGCGCGACGCGGACGATCGGGATGGATTTCGGCGTGATGTCGTGCGCGCTCGAGCGCTCGGACGGCGACGAGGACGGTGGCGAAGCGCGCGCGCCGGCGCGCGCGCGCGGACGGTTTTTCGATCCGAGCGGCGCCGCGGCGCACGCGGCGTGTCGCGCCGCGGCGTACAGACGCGCCGACGGCGTCGTCTACGTCCTCGATCAGACGCTCGGAGACGTCGACGCGCGAGCCATCGAGCGCGGGCTTCGCGAGATCGTCGACGCGCGGCGCGGCGAGACGCGCGGCGTCGTCCGCGTGCTCTTCGCGACGCGTCGGCGCTCGGGCGTCGACCGAATCGACGCCGCGACGACCGTCGACCGTCGCGCGCGAAAGCCGAGACCGACGCCGCGAGATGATCCATTCGCGCTGCTGCGCGACGTCAAAGCCGCGTGCGCGGCGGTGCTGACGACGAATCCGCTCGACGTCGCCTTCGTCCTCGTCGAGCCGCCGCGCGGGGCGTCGCTCGCGCGCGCGCTCGATTCGCTCCGCCATCTGACCCTCGTCGAAGTCGACGCTCGCGCTGGAACCGGCGTCGTCGACGCTTTTCACGCGTTATTCGCCGTCGCGCGGCGCGAGTGACGCGCGCCGTCATCGCGCGTCTTCGTCTTCGTCGTCGTCGCCGCCGCGTCCCGCACACCTCGCCGCCCTATCCGCGATGTTCGCCGTCTCGACGTCCACCGTCGCCCTCCGCGCGCCCGCGCGATTCACCGTCAAGGTGCGTTTAGAGCGCAGACGGCGCGTTCGCGCGCGCAGAGCGCGTTCGCGCGCCGTCGCGGCGACGAACGCGAGCGATCACGCGGCAATGACGTGTCCCGCTGTCGCGACGAAAGACTGACGAACGACGCGCGCGCGCGATGGATCGAGCAGCGAAGCGCGCGAGGCAACGCGCAGACGCGCGCGCTGTTTGGGAAGAAACCCGCGGCCGAGGCCGAGAGCGCGCCGGCGACGAAGAGCCGGTTCAAAGCCAAGGCGAAACCCGCGGCGGCGGCGAAAGCCGTCCCGGGCGAGCCGTACTACGTGGACGGTAAATTGTGGGTGTGCCAAGGGTGTGGATACGTCTACGACGGCTCGAAGGGGGCGTGGGCGGAAGGGAAGCGATGCCCGGCGTGCGGTGAGCGACGATTCGCGCTGAAGTCGCCGCAGGAATTGCAAACGGCGATTTACGCCCTCGCGGCGTCGGTGGCGCTCATCGGCTTGCTCTTCATCATTCCCCGATTGTGATGACGCGCGCGGTGGGGTGGGATGATAACATCGCGCGCGCGGCGAGTCGGTCGGTCGGTCGGTCGGCGCGCCACGCGATTAATTTTTTATGACTACAACGAATCAATCGATGAAACAAAACTTTTCACTCTCGCGGCGGCTCGCCGAATGGCTTTAAAATCCCTCGCGCGAACGCTTGCTCGAGCGCGAGCGCGGCGAAGGCGTACGTCAGCACGCCTTGACCCGCTAAGAGCGCCGCTTGCGCGTACGTCGCGAAATCGGCGTCGCCGTTCAGAGACGCGGCGCGTAGATAGACGTCGGCGGCGCTCAAACCGCGCGCCAATCCAAACGCGCCGACGACGCCACCCTTGAGCTCGTTATTCCCCAGATCTCGTCTCACGGCGTACCGATACGTGACCCCGAACACCGCGCACGACACGGCGACGATGCCGATGGACACCAAGCCGCCGCCCTGCGACACAATCAAAGGCGTCGCCAATAAAGCGCCCGACGCGCCGCCGACGGCGGCTGACTTCGCGCTCTCCGCCTTCTCCGCCGCCTCATCGATCGACGTCCCGTCCGCCCACTTATCGCCCGCACCGTTCCCACCAGACGCGTCTTCTTTCGCTAATTCCTCCCGCAACGCCGCGCGTTCGGCGTCCAACGCCCGCATCTTCGCCTCGGCGCGCTCCACCGCGTCTCGCTTCAACGCCAGCGTCTCCTCCGCCGCGCGCTCCGCCTTCGACTGACTCGCTTCCGTCTTCATCTGCACCTCCTCAAACGTCGTTCGCACGCGCTCTCGCTCCATCTGTTCAACCTTTTCGATCTCCCGCGCCGCGACGTCGCGCGCGTCCCGCCGCGCCCGCTCCGCCTCCGCCCGCACGCTCGCGTCGCTCGCCATCATCGCCTCGATCTCCCGCTTCGTTCGCGCCTCGAGCGTTTCGATCGACGCGTCGATCGCGCGCGCGACCTCGTCCTCGCTCGCGTCGTCCAGCGCGCGCGCGCGCGTCGCGCGTCGCCGTCGCGTCGCCGTCGCCGTCGCCGTCGCCGTCGCCGCGCGCGCGCCGGACGACGACGCGACGCGCGCGCGCGCGATCGCGACGCGCGCCGTCGTCGTCGTCGTCATCTCGTCGTCGCGCGTCGCGGGCGCGCGCGCGCGTGCGCGGCGTCGCCGACGCCGACGCGCGCGCCCGCGACGCGCGCGTCGTCATTAATAGAATCTGTTTCATTAGCGCTAATGGGACATTTTCGTGAGTCGTGTGGGTAAACAGTAGCGGCAGGCGAGATGAAAAAAAGGGACTCGACGGTTCGTGATTCGAGAGGTGGCTTTTGGAGCGGTGGTGTTTTTATTTGTGTTCTTCAAGAACGGAAAAAAAATGCACA
>Ga0255763_1001026_pt1 | contig 29650 bp, 27 predicted proteins | sample 041ome_2_FD_179963 | JGI IMG/M metagenome (GOLD analysis project Ga0255763, IMG submission 179963) | Coastal salt marsh microbial communities from the Groves Creek Marsh, Skidaway Island, Georgia - 041406US metaG (version 2) | ecosystem: Environmental > Aquatic > Marine > Intertidal zone > Salt...
ATGGTTTCGTTTGTATATATCTCGTCAAATGTAGTATACTGATTTGAAACATATTCAGATGTCATTTTAGCAATAGCTTTTGAATATTTATCTCCGGTAGTAGTAACCCCAGTTATATCCTGAGCCCATGTTAATGTTGTTAAAAGTAAAATAAAGAGTAAAAGAAATTTTTTCATTTTAATTGATTTATGATTAATAATACCTCTAAGATAGAGAGAATGGATTGAAAAGAAAAACCCTCCACTTGGGAGGGGTATGAAATATTTGATTAGTTTTCTATTTTCTTTTTTGACATTCTATACAACACTACAAGGGGTAATACTCCTAAAACAGCATGCATAATCATAGGATAAATCCTCATGCTTTCAGTGATTCCTTCTGGCATATTTGTGTCGAATTTAACAAGAAATATAGCTATAAAATTAATAGTACTAAGAGAGAAGAGAGTTCTAATCATAAATGACTTGATTAACGGCGCAGCTTCCTTATTAATATCATAATCTGTAATATTTTTTTTTGCTGGAAAAGAAATGATAGCCAAAACAATAAATAATGCCAAAGATGTTAGTGTAAGATATGGATCTTCATTAAATGTTGGCATTAATGATGTAATGGCGAGTAATGAAAAAAGAAAGTATCCAAGCATGAAGTAAAACCTCCTGAGAGTGATAGTTCCGTAAATGCTGATTGATGATATAAGTATTGCAACGATAAGTATTTCCATTTTAATTGATTTATGGTTAATAATACCTCTAAGATATAGAGAATGGATTGAAAAGAAAAACCCTCCACTTGGGAGGGCTTATTCATTATAGCTTATTCTTCTTTGTCTGTAACTTTCCATCCATACTCATCTGAATCTATGCCTGAAAATCCTGACATTTCTCCCGTATAAGCTATCATTTTTCCTTTCGGTAGCCCCCATTTATTTAAGCAAGACTGCTCCCTATATATACTCTCTTCTATAAGTATAGAATGTATTTTACTGAGTATGTCTGCTCTCTCATTTATTGGTAGACTAACCATTTCACGTTTTATTTTATCAATTTCTTTATTAAAAAATTCTCTTAATTCACTTTTCATCTTAAATCCTTTTAATCTTTATGTTATATACTGTTTTATTACCACACCTGTCAAATAAAAAAATCACTTTCTCATAATCACCCCCTTTCATTATTATTGGTTTGTAATTGAAACTTTTAGCTTTTAAATACAACATCATAGTCAACATCCTTTCCTATGTGCTTAGTTACATACTTACACACTGCTTCACTATCATAGATTGGTTGATAGTCTCCTACTGAAACATTACCTAATCCATGCTTTACTTCCTTATAGGACATGTCTGTATTAGTGCCAATAAGTATATGTACATGTTTGTTATTGTAATCTCCCTTGTCTCTCTCTGATACAAAGAACGCCTGTTCTACTTTATTTGAACGATACAGAAGCTTTGTAAGCCAGTTTCTTGCCGTCATGGTGTGAATCCTGTAAGGAGTTCTACAAGTTGCGAAGTAGTTCCATTGAAATTGCTGGATGAAGTCTGCGTAATCTTTTGATAAATTCATTCTCTTATGTTTATGCAATAGCATAGATTAAGGTAGTCCATGCCCTTGCTGGTTATTTAATACTGTGAATTGGAATGAATTTTATTTGAATAATCAAAGATACTCAATAAAAAAACGACTAAATTTGAATAGTGAAAATCAGTGTTGTTAAAAACAGAAAAGGCAACTCTACAGGCAACCGAAAAAAAGAAGCCCTATAAACACTGGGCTTATAGGGCTCTATCGCGGAGAAAGAGGGATTCGAACCCCCGGAGGTGTGACCCTCAACAGTTTTCAAGACTGCCGCATTCGACCACTCTGCCATTTCTCCTTAGCGGTTGCAAATATACATTCCTTTTTTTGATTAAGAAATATTTAATCTTTCTCTTTTTCCTTTATTAGGAGGTTGAGTTTTGTACTTTTATGCTTCATTTATGGAGTTCCTTTTTGAGAGTATATTGTTAGTTGTTGTAGGTTTCTTTGCTGGAATCATCAATACCTTGGCTGGGGGCGGCTCCTTATTTACACTTCCCGTCTTAATTTTTTTGGGACTTCCTCCAACCCTAGCTAATGGAACCAACCGTATTGCCATCGTAGTTCAATCGTTGGGAGGTGCCTTAGGATACAGTAGCAAAGGGGTTCATACTTTTCCCTTCCCAATTTATTTGGGCATAAGTGCAAGTGTAGGTGCGTTGATTGGTGCCCAAATTGCGTTGGAAGTAGAGGGTGCCCTATTCAATCGAATTTTGGCAGTCATCATGTTGGTAGTTGGCTTACTTATTTTAATTCGCAGAAAAGCACTTGCCCTAAATTTACCCGAACGACTGGATGGAATCTATTTAGTGTATTCCATTTTAGGATTTTTTTTCATCGGGGTCTACGGTGGATTTATCAATGCAGGCATAGGGATCGTAATCATGCTGTTTTTAAATAGAATAAATTTCCTCAGTTTGGTAAAAACAAATGCGACTAAAGTATGGGTAGTCCTTATATATTCCACGGTTGCACTTGGCACATTTGCTTTTAACGATGCGGTAAACTGGCAATTAGGTTCCCTCATGGCTTTGGGGACTCTTTTTGGTGCCTGGTGGGCAAGCCGCTGGTCGGTGAAAAAAGGAGATCGAGTGATTCGTCTAGCGATGTTATTCACCCTATTCGTTATGGCAATAAAACTTTGGTTTTTTGAATAGCCTCAATAGTTTTGATAGCCCTCTATGGTGATGCCATAACCCGTAATACCGATTCTCGGGGCTTGTTTTGAATTACTGATTACCCTTAATTTTTGGATATTTAAATCGTGTAGTATTTGTGCACCTATCCCGTAATCTTTAAAATCCATTTTCATTGGTGGAGCAGTCGTGTCGTTCCCTTCCTTTTGCATTTCTTTTAAAAGTTCAATGCGTGAAAGGAGGTTTTCAGGAGCTTGTTCTTGATTGATGAATAAGATGGCTCCCTTGTCTGCTGTATTGATAAGTTTGAAGATGTCGTCCAGTCCTTTACGTATGGATCCTGTCAGCGTACCCAGGATGTCATTGGTGATTTTGGAGGAGTGAATTCGCGTCAAGACCACATCGTCAGTTTGCCAGCTTCCTTTGGTTAACGCAAGATGGACATTTCCATTGGTGGTTTGTTCATAGGCTCTCAGCCTAAAGTTGCCGTATTGGGTTTTGATTTCTTGGTCTGCCTTTTTTACAATAAGACTATCGTGTTGCATTCTGTAGGATACCAAGTCTTCTATCGAAACAATTTTTAGATTGAATTTTTTAGCCACTTCAACTAATTCAGGCAATCTGGCCATGCTTCCGTCTTCATTCATGATTTCTACGATCACTCCAGCGGGTTGCATACCGGCAAGACGCGCAAAGTCAATCGCTGCTTCGGTATGCCCCGTTCTTCGAAGCACCCCACCGCTTTTGGCAATCAATGGAAAAATATGTCCAGGTCTTGAAAGATCATAGGCAGAGGTTTGTTCCGCTACTAAGGCTTTAACCGTTAGTGCTCGATCTGTAGCTGAAATTCCCGTAGTTACTCCATTGCCTTTTAAATCTACCGAAACCGTAAAAGCAGTTTCCATAGGGTCGGTATTATTCGTGACCATTCGGCTTAGTTGTAGTTTCTGGCAACGTTCTTCCGTTAGGGGCGCACAAATTAATCCTCGTCCGTGGGTCGCCATAAAGTTGATTAATTCCGGACTAATTTTTTCCGCAGCAGCTACAAAATCACCCTCGTTTTCGCGATTGGCGTCGTCAACAACTATGATAACCTCTCCGTTTTTTATCGCTTCTATCGCCTCTGGTATAGGGTCTAACTTAATTTCTTGTACTGTCATTCGTATGGAGTTTTCTTTTTACAAAAGGAAGGGCTTTAATTTTTTCTGCTAGTGGGTAATAAAAGTTGGAAATACTCACAAACCCTTTGTCGGAAGAGGCTCTTCGCGTTAAGATAATGGCAAATGGGGTCAAAATAAACGTAGAGAGCCAGCTGGCAAAAAAGGGTGATATGCTATTGTCCTCTGCTGCATTGGTGCTGAATAATCCAATGTAATGGTAGGTTAAAAAGATTAGAACAGATAAAACGAGAGGAAGTCCGAGACCTCCCTTTCGGATGATGGCTCCTAAAGAGGCTCCAATTAAAAACAACAACAAGGAAACAAAGAGTAGGGTGTATTTTTTTTGTAATTCGATTTTGTGGAGGTTGATGAGTTTTTGGTAAGCAAAAAACTGTCCCCGTTTTGAGGTCAAGTTTCTCAATCCTATGCGAACAGAAGAAATGGCTTCATCCATCAACTGTGCTTTTTGCCAATACTGATCAGTCTCGATAAAACCAAAAATATCGGTAGGGATACTGTCTTGAGCACTCGTACTTTTTTCTTTCTTTACAATTTGAGTAACAGCGCTTTTTTTCCCAAAGTTTTCGCTAAATACCTCCTGATCTTTCCCGTAATTTTGCTGTAGGGTGTCGATGCTGATTTTCAACTGATCGATTTTTTTCATCCGAAAGGTATTCTTATGGTTCTCTTCTTCCAAATCCACTTGGTTGAATTTAGAGAGGTCGATGTTCATTTCATAGGTTTCAAAGGACACCTTAGCGTGAGGGATGCGTTCCCTTTCGCGGGCTTTTTTGGGCTCAATATCTTCGTAGCGATTGCCGTTGTAAAGTACCAATTTTAAGTTGGGATCGGTAGGCTCGTTTTTCATTTCGCCTCGTTCTGCTTTAATGACAATGGTGTTTTTTTGGTTGGGGGTATATTCGTGTATAATAACGTCCTCCAAAAAGCGATCGTTATCTCCGTATTTGCGTTTTACCTTGATGTTGATTTCTCCAATCTCATTAAAAATTCCTTCACGTATGGCAAGGGTGGGTTCCAGTTTAGCCAAGTTTCGCCTGAGGTTGTAGGATTTTAATTCGCCGTAAGGAATCACATGATTAGAAAAATAAAAGGTTCCTATCCCCAACAACACATGAAATACAACCAAGCTGTAAAGGGCGCGTTGCAGTGAAATTCCTGTCGATTTCATGGCTGCAAATTCATAATTTTCAGACAGGGTGCCGTAGGTCATCAGCGAGGCTAATAAGACCGATAGGGGCAATACTAAAGGGATGAGTTTGGGAGAATAATAAACGAGAAATTTGAGAATGATGAGAATATCCAAACCTTTTCCTGCCAGCTCATCGATAAAAAGCCAAAATGTTTGTATGACAAAAATGAACATACAGATGGTAAAGACACTGAACAGTCGTGTGAGATAGCTTTTTAAAATGTAGCGATCAATTATTTTCAAGGCTTACTGATTTATATAGTAATCGGGGTAGGCTGAAGGGTCAAACGTAAAAAAATCTGCTGCCAACTTGATATTGGATGCAAAATTTGAAATGGTAAGGGTTGTCCGGGTTTGATTGGATCCAATTTCTATCAGTCGGTAAATGGTTTTTTTGAGTAGGTCTATGCCAAGTAAAAGATATTCCACCTCTTTGTTTTCTTCCGTAGGGATCAGTTTGATAAACTGTATGGTTCTTCCCATAACATTTTGTTTGATATCCCATTGAAAGGCATAGCCTTCTTTATAGAAATACAAAAGTTTAGAAGGGTTAATGCCAATGTCTTCGGTTTCTTCCATCGAGCTGATGGTGATTTCTTCGTTATCCGGTACTATGGTATACGTTTTTTTTCCATCAAACATTTGTTCTGCTCCGAGGAAAAGGAGCTTGTACCGGTCTCCCGATACGGTTACCGATCCGTTGGTTTCTTGTTTGATGTTTTCTTGTCGGTTTTCCAGTACATAATCAAATTCAAAGGCCATGGTTTCAAAGGAGGCAATTTTAGCAGATACCTCGTCCAGCAGTTGTTGGGCAGCTTCGGTATTTTGGGCTTTGAGTTGAAGGCTTAAAAGCGTACTCAAAAGAAGCAAAACGATCCGTTTTTTCATGGCAATTTTATTTATTTGAAAGGTACTCAATTCTCTTCTTCGTTTAACAATCGATCTAAAGCTGCAAAGTCAGAAATCAATACCTGTCTGGCTTTACTTCCCTCAAATGGACCGACCACCCCTGCGGCTTCCATTTGATCGATGATTCTACCAGCTCGGTTGTATCCTAATTTTAATTTTCGTTGCAATAAAGAGGCCGAACCTTGTTGGGCCGTTACTATAACTTCTGCAGCTTCTCTAAACAACGCATCGCGTTCACTCGCATCGATATCTAAATTTGTAGAACTTTCTTCCCCTATGTATTCGGGGAGTAAATGTGCGTCTGCATAGCCTTTTTGTCCTCCGATATAGGCGGCAATGCGCTCTACTTCGGGAGTATCTACAAATGCGCACTGGATTCGAGTGAGCTCATTTCCCTGAGTATAAAGCATGTCCCCTCTACCGATAAGTTGATCTGCACCTCCGCTGTCTAAAATGGTTCGAGAATCAATTTTTGAGGTCACTCTAAAGGCTATTCGAGCAGGAAAATTCGCTTTAATGATACCCGTAATTACGTTTACAGAAGGGCGTTGGGTAGCAATGATCAGGTGAATTCCAATGGCACGAGCCAATTGGGCAAGTCGAGCAATGGGGGTTTCAACCTCCTTTCCAGCGGTCATGATTAAATCAGCAAACTCATCGACCACCAAAATGATATAAGGTAAATAGCTGTGTCCTTCGTTGGGATTCAACTTACGCTCTCTGAATTTTTTATTGTATTCTTTTAGATTCCGACACATCGCATTTTTAAGTAGTTCGTAGCGGTTGTCCATTTCAATACAGAGCGAGTTGAGGGTGTTGATTACTTTGGTATTGTCTGTAATTATGGCCTCCTCTGTATCGGGTAGTTTTGCAAGGTAGTGGCGCTCGATTTTATTGTAAATATTGAGTTCTACCTTTTTAGGGTCTACCAATACAAATTTAACTTCAGCGGGATGTTTTTTGTAAAGCAAAGAAGTCAACACGGCATTTAATCCCACCGATTTCCCCTGACCGGTAGCCCCTGCCATGAGCAAGTGAGGCATTTTTGCCAGATCAACTACAAAAGTTTCATTGCTTATGGTTTTACCTAAAGCAATAGGCAATTCCATTTCGGCATTCTGAAATTTTGAAGCACTAATAACAGAACGCATTGAAACTATACTGGGCTTCTGGTTAGGGACTTCAATTCCAATGGTTCCTTTACCGGGAATAGGTGCAATGATGCGAATTCCTAAAGCAGAAAGGGAAAGTGCGATATCGTCTTCTAAGTTTTTTATTTTGGAAATGCGTATGCCCGCATCAGGTACAATCTCGTATAAGGTTACAGTAGGCCCTATAGTTGCTTTAATGTTTGCAATTCCAATTTTATAATTACTGAGGGTTTCAACAATTTTATTTTTATTGGCTTCGAGCTCTTCCTGATTGATGGTAATGCTGTTGTCTCCATAGTCCTTTAATAAATCAATTCCAGGTCTTTTAAAGTTACTGAGCTCTAAAGTAGGGTCAAAGAAACCTTGTTTTTCAACCAATTCTTTTGACAGCTCTTTTTCCATGCTTTCTTCTACAGGCGCTTCAATTTCCATAGCAATGGGTGAAACGTCAGTCTTGGGAGATTCTAAACCATCTTCCGTAAGGTTTGGAATTTCTTCTTCCCCTTCTTCTTCAAAAGTTTGATCAAAATCGTGAAGGGTAGGAGAGGAATGTAGGTCCATTTCAATTTCTTCTTCAGGATATTCCGCTGCTGTTTTTTCTTCCCCATTGTGCTTCAACCCTTGAAACCAAGAAGCCATCTTTTCAGGGGTCCATCCCAATTCGATTACGATAAAGCACAGGAATAAAAAGGATAGAATTGCCAAAAGCCCTAAGCGACCGACGTAAATCACGGCAAAAGCGTGAATTTCAAAACCAATGATTCCAGATAAAATTGGCAACTCAGTCCAAAAATATCCAAAAGCTAAACAAGTCCAAAGGATATGAGCGATACCCCAAGCCCAGGAACGAATCAAGCCTTGTGTACTTCCACTAAAAAACAATTTGTACCCACTCAATCCAACCAAATAGGGTATTAAGAAGGCGCCCAGTCCGACTCCTTCATAAATAAAAAAATGACTGATTAAAGCACCTAATTTGTTGAGGATGTTTTGCGCTACTACGGTTCGGTCTGTAAATGCCGCTAAGGTGCTGTAGTCTGCTTTCCAACTATAGAGATAGGAAATAAAAGCAAGGGTTAGTAGCAAAGCTAAAAGCAATAAGGCCCCTCCAAAGAGCACTTGTCTCTGACGTTTTAGTTTAGGGTCAGTTGGATTGGGGTGCTTTTTTTTTGCCATGGATTACTAATCTTACACAAAAATACAAATTCAATTGCAAAGGTGTAATACAGAACCAAAGGTATCGGCGTTAATATTTTACTTTACCTAGGATTTACAAAAAACCCCGATGCATGCACCGGGGTTTTTGTTCCTTAAAAAGGGGAACCAACTATTGAAGATCAAATCGATCTGCATTCATTACTTTATTCCACGCCTTGATGAAATCTTGAACAAATTTGTCGTTATTATCATTTTGAGCATAGACTTCAGCAATGGCTCTTAGCTCCGAATTTGATCCGAAAACCAAGTCTGTTCGTGAAGCAGTTCTTTGCTCTGCACCACTAGTTCGATCCTTAGCCACATAGCTGTTGTATCCTGTAGTTTCCCACTTTACGTCCATAGATAGTAGGGTTTTAAACCAACTGTTGTCTAGCGTTCCATCGGTCCAAACTCCGTCTCCACTGTGGGAAACACCCATAGCGCGTAAGCCACCTACAAGTAAAGTCATTTCTACCGGAGTTAAGCCGAGCAGTTGTGCTTTATCAAGCATGATTTCCTCTGGGCTTACTGCAAACTCTTTTTCTGCGTAATTTCTAAATCCACACGCTCTAGGTTTTAGCAAATTAAAGGAATCGATGTCGGTAGCTTCCTGAGTAGCGTCTCCACGACCTGTGGTTACAGCTACCTTTTGGCCACCGGCTTTTTCAATTCCAACAGCACCTCCGATAATAATCACATCTGCAATACTGGTTCCATGCTCTGCGGCTATTTTTTCGTACACGGCCAATACCTTGGAAAGCTCCTCGGGTTTGTTTACGTTCCAATTCTTTTGAGGCTCCAAGCGGATACGTGCACCATTTGCACCCCCACGGTTGTCGGACCCTCTAAAAGTACTTGCACTTGCCCAGGCTGTATTGACTAGTTCTTGTATGCTTAGGCCAGTGTTTGCCACTGCATTTCGAACAGCATCTTCTTCCGTAGAAGTCAAAATTTTTCCAATCGGTGTTGGGTCTTGCCAGCTATACGTTTCATCCTTATAATCTCCCGCGATATAGTTGGTCTTAGGTCCCATATCTCGATGTAGTAATTTGAACCAAGCTTTTGCAAAGGTTTCTTCAAATTCACTTGGGTTGGCTAAGAATCGTTGACAAATTTTATTGTAAATGGGATCTGCTTTCATCGCCATATCTGCAGTGGTCATCATCGGAAGTACTTTTACGTCGCTTCCATCTACCTGAGGAACCATGTCTTCCTCCGCACAGTCAATAGGATGCCATTGCCAAGCTCCTGCTGGACTCTTTTTTAGCTCCCACTCGTATTTGAACATAAGCTCCAAATACCCCATATCCCATTGGGTGGGGTTGGTGGTCCATGGACCTTCAATACCACTAGTTATAGCATCTACACCCACTCCTGAAGCATGTTTGTTATTCCATCCAAGTCCCATCATTTCTACGGGTGCTCCTTCCGGTTCAGCTTCTACAAGGGCTGCATCACCTGCCCCGTGTGCCTTACCAAAGGTATGTCCACCAGCGGTAAGCGCGGCGGTTTCTTCGTCATTCATGGCCATTCGTTTAAACGTTTCCCGAATGTCTTGAGCGGATAGGGCTGGATCTGGATTGCTGTTAGGGCCCTCTGGGTTTACATAAATCAGTCCCATTTGAACTGCCGCAAGCGGATTTTCAAGCGATTGACGGGTATCGCCATAACGCTTATCACCTAGCCATTCGTCTTCAGCTCCCCAATAAATGTCTTTTTCAGGATGCCAAATATCTTCACGTCCAAGAACGGTTCCGTGATTGGGTCCACCCATGTCTTCGATCGCTACGTTGCCCACGAGTACAAGCAAGTCTGCCCAGGAGAGTTTGTTTCCGTATTTTTCTTTAATGGGCCATAACAAACGACGCGCTTTATCAAGGTTTCCATTGTCGGGCCACGAATTTAGCGGGGCAAAACGCTGTGCTCCTGTTGCAGCTCCACCACGTCCGTCTCCCGTTCTGTAGGTTCCTGCAGCATGCCATGTCATCCGGATAAAGAAAGGACCGTAGTGTCCCCAGTCGGCAGGCCACCAGTCTTTAGAATCTTTTAGCATGGTTTTAATATCGGCTTTAACAGCTTCGATATCTAATTTTTTTACATTTTCTCTGTAGTTTACCTCAGGGATAGGATTACTCCTGCTATCGTGCTGACGTAAAATATCAATGTTTAACTGATTGGGCCACCAATCCGTGTTTTCAGTACCTACCGTAGCGGTGGTCGTTGAACCGTGAAATGGACATTTACTTTCGCTCATAATGAATTTTTTTATTTACTAAAATAGGTAATGTAGCCCATATAGCAATCCAATTCAATTTTTAATAATTGATGATTTGATAAGTTTTTCTTATTGACTTATCGCGGCTTTTCGACTGGCAATTTTAATTTTAAATGCCGCAAATAATAAGGTCATAAAAGGACTCAGCCAGTTGAAGATGGCGTAAACAAAGTATTCGCCCACACCCACACCCAATACACCCGATTGGTAGGCGCCACAAGTGTTCCAAGGAATCAATACTGAGGTTACAGTTCCAGAGTCTTCCAGCGTTCGACTCAGGTTTTCAGGGGCAAGCCCTCTTTTTTTGTAAGCCTTAGCAAACATTTTTCCTGGAATCACGATGGAGAGGTATTGGTCTGAGGCGGTAAGGTTAATCGCTAAACAAGAAGCTACGGTACTGGCGAACAATTGAAAGGTTGTAGTTGCCCAGCTCAACAATGCCGTACTGATTCTTGTAAGGGCGCCAATGGCGTCCATAATGCCGCCGAAAACCATCGCACACATAATCAGCCAAATGGTCCCTAACATGCCCTCCATACCTCCTGAACTGAATAAATCGTTTAATAAGGGATTGGTAGTTTTGATCTCTGTTGCTACCGTGATGGCGTTCATGACTCCCTTGTAAGCTACTTCAAAACTAAAACTTCCCGCTTCGGCCACTTCAACAAGTATGTCTTTTTGAAAGATGAGGGCAAACAGCCCTCCGAGTAACGTTCCTATCAGCAAGGCAATTAGAGGTGGTGCTTTGCGTACGATAAGAACTACCACTACCGCCGGTACGATAAACAAACTGAGGTTGATGGTAAATTTATCCTTTATGGCAAGCAGTAATGAATCGATTTCTGCGGTTCCTGAAGTGGTTTGAGTAAAACTGATGATAAAAAATACCAATAGGGTGATCAGTATACTGGGAACCGTAGTCAGCGTCATATAACGAATATGACGAAAAAGTTCTCCACCTGCCATGGCAGGCGCTAAGTTGGTCGTGTCTGATAAAGGAGAGAGTTTGTCTCCAAAATACGCTCCAGAGACCACTGCTCCGGCAACCATACCGACTGGAATGCCGAGTACTTTTCCAATGCCTATCAAGGCGATCCCTACAGTTGCCGAGGTTGTCCAACTGCTTCCTGTGGCAAGGGAAATGATGGCGCAAATGAGAATACAAGCGGGGAGAAATATACTCGGATGTAAGATTTGCAGCCCGTAATAAATCATGGCAGGAATTATACCGCTGATCAGCCAAGTGCCGGCCAAGGCGCCTACAAATAGGAGAATAAGGAGCGCACCCGTAACGGATTGTAAATTTTCCGCCACTTTTTTGAGCATGATTTCATAAGAAATTTTTTCTCTAAAGCCCACTAGTGCTGCAACGGCACCTCCTAACAATAGGATGAATTGATTGGATCCGCTTAAGGCATCATCCCCGTAAACGAGGACGTTGTAGGATAATAGGAGGACCAGAATAAGGATGGGTAGTAAGGCGTAACCCAGGGAAATTTCTTTGCTTTTCAAGGCGCGTTGTTTTGTTTTGATACAAGTTTAATCAATTTAATCGAATCTAGGGAAAGCCCTCCTTCAGCCTTTCTTATTTTCTGCAAAGCAGCATCAACCCACTCCCTACATCGATAGGAAAGGTATAGAAGTCAGGATGGTATTTTAGCTTTTCCACGAGAAAAAGAACTTTTTCTTGATGATAGCCTGGCCAATGGGCCTGATAATTTAAATCGTCGATTAAATAAAATCCGTTGGGCTTTACCATAGTCAGTACGGCTTTTAAATCCGTAAATTTTCCTGCCCAGGTATCCGCAAAAATTAAGTCAAATCGCTTTCCTTTGTTAGTAGCTATCCATTCTGCTGCATCCAGATTTACAAACTCAATTCGTTAATCTTCATTAAAAAATTCTCGCGCTACATCGATTAGGGTTTTGTTTTTTTCAACGGTAATCAATCTTCCTTGTGGATGCAGGCCTTCCGCTAACCACGCCAGTCCCATGCCGGTACCCGTTCCCAGTTCCAAAACCTTTGCAAAAGGTTTGGAGGAGACCAACAGTCTCAACAGCACACCAACCTCATCTTCTGAGAGTTGACCAAAGCCCAATTCTCTGGACTTTTGCTGTATGGCTTTGTAATGTTTGGGTAAGGTAGTAGAAGTCATGATAAGGCTTTATCTGGGGTTTACTATAAAATTAGAATTTTTTTTTAAAAGCCGACTCTTGAATGAGGGAGAGCGAGGAAACATTTGTATTTTTGAAGCCAAAATTATTTGTGACCATGAAAAAATACGATGTTGCCGTAATCGGATCAGGCCCTGGAGGCTATGTAGCAGCAATTAGATGCGCTCAGTTGGGGATGAAAACTGCCCTGATTGAAAAATACGATACCCTTGGGGGTACCTGCCTTAATGTAGGATGTATCCCCTCCAAATCGTTGTTGGATTCTTCCCATCATTACGAAGCTGCCCAAAAGCATTTTTCAGAACACGGCATCGAAATTCAAGGATCCCTTACCATTAACTTCAAGCAAATGATAGACCGTAAGGCTGCAGTTGTGGAGCAAACGACCAAAGGGATTGATTTTTTAATGGACAAAAATAAAATTGATGTTTTTCATGGAATCGGCAGTTTTGAGGATGCTACGCATATCAAAATCGAGGGAGCCGATGCCCAAACAATTGAAGCTAAAAATTCCATCATTGCTACCGGTTCTAAGCCGGCTACTTTACCCTTTATTCAATTGGATAAAGAACGTGTGATTACTTCTACAGAAGCTTTAAAACTGAAAGAAATACCCAAGCATTTGATTGTGATTGGTGGAGGCGTTATCGGGCTTGAGTTAGGACAGGTATACCGTAGATTAGGTGCAGAGGTTACTGTGATTGAGTACGCAGACCGAATTACGCCTGTTATGGATGCTGGCTTGTCTAGGGAGTTGATGAAAGTAATGAAAAAACAAGGAGTAAAATTCAACCTTTCCCATGGAGTCACTAAGGTGGAACGAAAAGGATCCAAGGTTCAGGTATCCGCTACAGACAAAAAAGGAGCTGAAGTTTCGTTCGAAGGAGATTATTGTTTGGTATCGGTAGGCCGCCGACCCTTTACCGATGGATTGAATGCCCATGCTGCTGGAGTTCAAATAAACGAACGCGGTCAAGTGGTAGTTAATTCCCAGCTACAAACTACAGCCTCTAACATCTATGCTATAGGTGATGTAGTGCAAGGAGCCATGTTGGCTCATAAAGCGGAAGAAGAAGGTGTAGTGGTTGCTGAATATTTAGCAGGTCAAAAGCCGCATATAGATTACAACCTCATTCCTAACGTAATTTATACTTGGCCTGAGGTGGCAGCGGTAGGAAAAACAGAGGAACAACTTAAAGAAGAAGGTAGGGCTTACAAGGCAGGTCAGTTTCCTATGCGTGCCCTAGGTCGTGCAAGAGCGAGTATGGATATTGATGGGTTTGTTAAAATTTTAGCAGACGCTCAAACCGATGAAGTTTTAGGAGTACATATGATAGGTGCAAGAGCTGCAGATTTAATTGCAGAGGCTGTAACTGCTATGGAGTTTAGAGCTTCTGCGGAAGACATTGCCCGTATGAGCCATTCTCATCCTACCTATGCAGAAGCAGTAAAAGAAGCCGCTTTAGCAGCTACCGAAAATCGATCCATACATTCCTAAGTTATTGAGGTTCCTTTTGAAAGGACCTGAAGTTTACTTATCCTAATGAAGTACTGGGTTGGCTTACAACATGCTAAGGGGGTGTCAGCAGAACTTTCGCTCTGGCCGAAAACCCCTTTTGCCAATGGGAATTAATTCTTCTAAGAATTCATTATTGCGGGCAACACATTCATCCTAAGAATAGCATCAGTTCTTTTTTTCTCAGGGAATGTTAAACAACTCCTTCATTAGACCAATTCCTTCGTCAATGGCATCACTGTGATCTGCACCACTTACAGGAATTACTCTTGCATTTTTTTTATTTAAAAAATTTACTTCTTCTTTGGATAGTCTTCCTACAGCATCATCTCGTTCTCCGTAAACGTAGGTAATTTTTGATAAGTCGTTAAGGTAATCTACCGTTGGGTGTAGCGATTGTAACCTAAGCCTGCTGCTAATCGCGCCATGTTTCTAGAAAAAGCATCTTCACCAGCCCCATAAAAATCAATTGAGGGGTTTCCATCTTCATCAAAAGAGAATTCGGAGTATTCTCCTCGGCTAAAATTTTTCCAAAATTCTTCTTCTATATCCAATCTCCCTACCATAATTAAATATCCAGCAGCTAAATCAACTCCGTGGGTAGCAATTAATTCCTGAGCCATAAAGGCTCCAAAAGAAATTCCTAATACATAGACCGTTTTGTTGCTGTATTGAGCAAAAAAATCAAGTACCCGTTTTAAATAATCGACACTTAGTCTATCGTATTGCTTTGCATCTTCAAAAGTAATATCATCTTCAAATTTTGAGGGGTCAAGTGTTTGTGCTTGATGAACATTGACAAAAAGAGCGTTTTGAGCCTGGGCTTGATTTATAAAATCGGTTAAGTCTTCATCATAAAGTTCGGTATCGGGTCCGCCTTGAGTGTTGACAACTACAATATCTCCTTCCAGGTTGCCGTGAAAGGTTGCAATGTCTTCAATTTCTGAAAAGGAAAATGGGATCTCAACAGGATCTTCGGTTTTGTCTTTAGTACAGGCTAAAGCCAATACAATGAAAGTAATCCCTATAAAAAGGCGTACGTTTTTGGTAAGATTCATAATTTTTAATTTTTGGGGTTAAATTTTTATAAGAAAAGTTTTTACATCGGTTGTAACTGTTGGGTAGAGCTTCCTTAAGGACTCATTATGTTGGATTCAGGGTCTCTTTTTGAGGCATAAGTGTTACATAATAACTAACGCCGATAAGCAATGGAATGTTACATCATTTTGGGATTAATTTTGTTAAATTTTTTAAAAATAAAATCTAGGGTTTTAAGTAAAACCACAGCTATTGACAATTAGTTTTTTTAAATTTAGGTTTTAAACACTAACGCTTAGCAATATGAAAAGAAGGTCATTCATTAAAAAATCTGCAGTAGCCTCATCTGCTTTTAGTATCGTTCCCAGTCATGTCTTGGGGTTTTCTGGAGTAGCTCCCAACGATAAAATTCAACTCGGTTTTATAGGAGTGGGCCGACAGGGAAGGGGATTGATGACGAATTTTGTCAATTATGAAAATGCAGCTGTGGTAGCCGTGAGTGATGTGGATGTTGACAAGATGGCCTTTTTTAAGGAAACGTTTCAAAAACAATTGGCTAAGAAGAATAAAACTCCACAACAGTTGACGGCAATCAAATCGTATCGGGAACTTTTAGCGAGAAAAGATATTGATGCGGTTGTCATTGCATCACCCGATCACTGGCATGCTCAAATGGCGGTAGATGCCGCCAAAGCCGGAAAAGATATTTATTGTGAAAAGCCTTTGTCTAGTTCGGTAGCTGAGGGACGCGCTATGGTAGATGCAGCTCGAAAATACCAACGGGTATTTCAGACGGGGAGTATGCAGCGCTCTTGGGATCGTTTCCGACATGGGGTCGAATTGATACGAAACGGTTACATCGGTGAAATCAAAGAAATTAACGTAGCTGTAGGTGCACCTTACAAATCCTGTGATTTACCGACCCAAGAAACGCCCGCTAACATTGATTGGGACGCCTGGATTGGTCCCGCCCCTTACAGAGGATATCATATGGATCTCGCTTGTCCGCTGGAAGATAAACGCTGGGGGATGTGGAGAGATTACAAACCCTTTGGAGGAGGGATGGTTACAGACTGGGGAGCGCATATGTTTGACATCATTCAATGGGCCTTAGATCAAGACCATACGGGGCCGACCTTGTTTACCCCTCCATCCCGCCCGGCAGAAAGCGGATTGACCTATACCTATGCCAACGGAATTACCGTTACCCATACCCAATGGGGGGAAGGTAACAACGAAATTCAATTTATTGGAACGGAAGGCCGTTTGGAAATCAGCCGCTCTTATTTGAAAACTTTTCCAAATAACGCCTTAGCGGATACCCCCTTAAAAGATACCGATACCCATAGGGTGTATAAAAGTGAAAACCATCATGAAGATTGGTTGGATGCCATCCGTACCCGAACCCGTCCTATTTGCGATGTTGAAATTGGACATCGAACAGCTTCGGTATGTAACGTTGCCAATATAGCTTATGCTTTGCAACGACCCCTGGAATGGAATCCAGTGAGCGAGCAATTTGTGGATGATGCTGGAGCAAATCTAATGCTGGACCGTACCTACAGAGGGCAGTGGAATTATCGGGACTTCTAAGAATTTATAGAGTTCATTTTAGCTCGAATGGCATCCAATTGTAGGTTGCCTAGGCTCCCTATATGACGGTGGTCTAAATCGCGTTTTGGTTGGTAATTGCCCGAAGCTATTTCCTTACCCATTTTTTGATAGGCCTCTCGAAAAGGCATGCCTTGTTTTACCCATTCATTGAGTGTGTCCACACTAAAGAGGTAATCGTATTTAGAATCCTCGGTAATGTTTTTTCGAACCTCAATTTTGGATAGACTAAAGCGCATCATGTCAAGACAAGCTTTGATTTCTTGAACGGCTTCTACCAGAGGTGCTTTTGCCAGCTGCATTTCTCTGTGGTATCCGCTGGGCAGATTAGAAGTCAACAGAGCCAATTGTTGTGGGAGGCCTTGGAGTAGGTTGCATTTTCCTCGTATTAATTCAAAAACATCTGGGTTTTTTTTATGAGGCATGATACTTGAACCCGTAGTCAATTCCTCAGGAAATCGAATAAAATCAAAATCTTGACCCATGTACATGCAGATGTCCATCGCTAGTTTGGCTAGTGTACCAGCCAACATTCCTATGGCCGTAGCCGTAGCTTTTTCTACTTTACCACGTCCCATTTGAGCGGCCACTACATTGTACTTTAATGTCTCAAAGCCTAAGGCTTGGGTTGTGAAATCTCGGTCGATGGGGAAAGAACTGCCAAAGCCCGCAGCACTTCCTAAGGGGTTTTGGTCTGCCAACTGGAAGGCTGTATTGAGGAAGGCTACATCATCTACCAAGCTTTCCGCATAGGCTGAAAACCACAGTCCGAAGGAGGACGGCATGGCCACTTGCATATGGGTATATCCGGGGAGTAGTTCCTGTTGATTTCTGTCGGCTAGTTCAAGCAGCAAATCAAACAACTGGATTACTTCTTTTTTGATTTGTGTAAGCTCTTCTTTAACATACAATTGTAGGGCAACTAATACTTGATCGTTTCGCGAACGAGCCGTATGAATTTTTTTACCTAAATCTCCTAATTGTTCCGTCAACAAAAACTCAATTTTGGAATGCATGTCTTCAAATTCTTTTTCGATGACAAAGTCTTCGTTTAGTGTTTCGTTTAAAATAACCTCTAAAGCCTGAGTTACCTCCTCTACCTCTTTTGAACTGAGCAGTCCAATTTCACCAAGCATTTGCGCATGTGCTTTTGAAGCGATACAGTCATAAGGAGCTAATGCCAAATCATATGTACGATCATTGCCTACGGTAAAATGGTCAATTTTTTCATGTGATGGGGTATTTTTTTGCCATAGTTTCATAAGCCTATAAAATTTGATTTAACAAGTTGATATAAAAAGTGATCCCTTCTTCAATTTCCTTGACAAAGATAAATTCGTTAGCAGAATGCGACCTAGTCGAATCTCCAGGGCCTAATTTTAACGAAGGACAATCCAATCCCGCTTGGTCGGAAAGGGTGGGGGAGCCATAGGTTTTTTTACCCAGCGCTATCCCTGCTTTTACTAGAGGATGTTCGGCTGCAATGGAAGAGCTTTTCAGTCGTAATGAGCGAGCGTTGACCACACAGTCTAAACTGGATTTTACGTATTGCTCAATTTCTTCATTGGTATAGCATTCATTTACCCTAACATCAAGTACCAAATTAACTTCTGAAGGAACTACATTGTGTTGACTGCCTCCTTTTACTTGGGTTAAGGTTGCTTTTACAGGGCCTAATACAGGAGATACTTGATCGAAGCGGAGTTCCTCAATCGCTTGAATGAGTTTAGGAAGTTTCATCAAGGGGTTATCCTCATTGGGATGGGCCGCATGACTTGCAGTTCCTTTAACGCAGAGATCAAAAACCACCAAGCCCTTTTCGGCTATTGCTAAATCCATAAGGGTGGGTTCCCCGACGATAGCCACATTTATAGGAGGAAGATCGGGCAGTAGGTATCTCAAACTTTTCTTTCCGGCACTTTCCTCTTCTGCAGAGGCAACCATGAGCAAATTGTATTGAAGGTTTTCCTGATTATAAAAATGAGTAAAACAAGCCAGCAAAGAAACCAAGGCTCCTCCCGCATCATTACTCCCCAAACCGTAAAGTTTCCCCCCTTCAATATCCGGACTAAAAGGATTTCGGGTATACCCCTGATTGGGTTGTACGGTGTCGTGGTGCGAATTTAAGAGTAGGGTTGGTTTTTGTGGATCAAAAGACTTATTGGTAGCCCATACGTTATTGTCCTTCCTTTGAAAAGGAATACCGTTAGTCGAAAGCCACTGTTCAATTCGTGTGGCAGTGGCCTCTTCCGCCCCTGAAAAAGATTCCAGTCGGATCAGGTCTTGTAAAAGTGCAATGGCGTTAGGTATAAGCATCAGTTTATTATTTGAGTATAGTTTGCGCTTTGAGTTATCATTTTTGGACTTCCTATTCGAACCTGAGCAACCCCTGCATCAAGTGCCGCAAAGCAGTTTTCGAGTTTGGGGAGCATTCCGGTATGCAAAACTCCTTCCGCTTTTAATTGTTTATAGCTTGATTTATTTAAGGTTTGAATAACGGAATGTTCATCTTCTAGATCCATAAGTACTCCCTTTTTTTCAAAACAATAGTGTAAACTAACTTCAAATTGAGCAGAAAGTGAGGCTGCTAGTGTAGCGGCAATCGTATCTGCGTTGGTATTGAGCAATTGCCCTTTACCGTCGTGTGACAAGGCACAGCATACGGGACTAATTCCTTGGTCCAAAAGAATTTTAAAAAAGGAATCATTTACCTGAGTAAGATCTCCCACATAGCCAAAATCTATGGGGTCGGTCGGTCTTTTTTGGGCGCGTATGCTATTCCCATCTGCACCGCTGAGTCCTAAGCTGTTGCACCCTAAAGCTTGAAGTTTAGCCACTATGGTTTTGTTGAGTTTACCGGCATAGAGCATGGTAATCAGTTCCAGGTTTTGCGCATCAGTTACCCTTCTGCCATCTATAAGTTGAACGGGAATCCCCAATTTTTCAGCCAGTTGCGTAGCTTCTTTTCCCCCGCCGTGTACCAGAATTTTAGGACCTTGTAAGGCGGCAAAATCTGCTAAAAAATCAGCAAGAGCCTCCCGATTTTCAATTACATTTCCTCCGATTTTAACCAATTGAAGTTTAGCCATTTTCCAAAAGTTGTTTTAGCACCCATTGGGCAGCATAGGTTCGGTTGTTGGCTTGTTCTATCACCAGCGCATTGGGATGATCCAATACTTGATCGGACACCACCACATTCCTTCGGATGGGTAAACAATGCATAAACTTTGCACGGTTGGTCAATTCCATTTTTTCAGCGGTCAGCATCCATTCGTCGTCAGTTCTTAGAATTTTTCCGTAGTCACTGTAGGAACACCAATTTTTTGCATACACAAAATCCGCATCCTTTAAGGCCTCCTCTTGGTTGTAGTAGAGCGGAGTATTTTTGGTGATGGCAGGGTTGAGCTCGTATCCTTCGGGTTGGGCAATTACAAAATCAGCCTCCAACTGTTGGGCCATTCGAGTAAATGAATTTCCTACTGCATGGGGGAGGGCCTTGGGGTGTGGAGCCCAGGTCAGTACAATTTTTGGGCGCTTCTTGACGTTGTGTTCTTGAATGGTGACGGCATCAGCTAATGCTTGCAGGGGGTGGGCAGTAGCACTTTCCATATTGATCACCGGGATGCTGGCATAACGGGCAAAATTATGAAGCACCTGTTCTTCTTCGTCTTTCAGTTTATCACTCAGGGAAGCAAAGGCTCGTATGGCTACCATATCACAATATTGAGAAACGACGGCCGCTGCTTCTTTGATATGTTCAGAGCGCAACCCACTCATTTTAGTCCCATCCTCAAATTCCAACGCCCAGGCTTCGTTAGAAAAATTCATAACCATGGTTTTAAGTCCGAGGTGTTGGGCTGCTTTTTGAGTGCTTAACCGCGTTCGTAAACTGGGATTAAAAAACAACATTCCCAATGTTTTTTGCTTTCCCAAATGCTCGCTTGCATAAGCGTCCTTTTTTAATCCGATCACTTGATCAACGGCCTGCTGCAAATTGGGGATGTCTTCTAGGGTTAAATAATGTTTCATCGATTCAGTTTAGTTCTTTTCTAAGCTCTTTTTTAGTGCGTCAAAAAATTGGTCAAAGTGATTTTTTTGTACGGTTAAAGGGGGTAAAATACGGATCAAATTCTTATTGCTGCTTCCGCCGGTAAATATGTGGTGCTCATAAATGAGTTGCTTTCGTAACGCACCCACTTCAAATTCAAATTCAATTCCAAGCATCAATCCCCGACCTTTCACTTTTTTAATTGCAGCAATTTCACCTGCCTTTGTTCTAAAATAGGATTCCAAGTTTTTGGCGTGTTCCTGGAGGTGGTCTTTTTTAATTACCTCTAGTACGGCTAGGGATGCCGAACAGGCCAAATGATTTCCTCCAAACGTTGTACCCAACATTCCGTATTTCGCTTTAATATCGGGATGTATCAAGATTCCACCTATTGGAAATCCATTTCCCATTCCTTTTGCCATGGTAATGATGTCGGGTGAGATAGCGTATTTTTGATACGCAAAAAAGGTTCCTGAACGTCCAAAACCAGATTGTACCTCATCCGCTATAAGGCAAGTGCCGTACTTTTTGCATAGCGACTCCAGGGCAAAGATAAATTCTTCACTTGGCTGGTCCAGTCCTCCGACTCCTTGTATGGCTTCAAAAATAACGGCGCAATAGGCTTCTGTAGCCAATTCTCGTTCCAGAGCTTCTGTATCGTTAAACGGGAGAAAGCTAACCTGATGTTGCGCATTGAGCGGGGCATTGATCCCTGGATTGTCGGTCACGGCAACTGCCGCTGAGGTTCTCCCGTGAAAGGCCCCATGAAATGCGATTACTTTTTTCCTTTGGGTGTGAAACGAACTTAATTTTAAAGCATTTTCAATGGCCTCGGCTCCCGTACTGCAAAGAAATAATGCGTAATTGTGCAAACAGCTTTGTTCGCCAATTGCTGTGGCCAACTCTTGTTGCAGGGGATTTTGTACGGCATTAGAATAAAAAGCAATTTGCGCTAATTGACTTGAGATTTTATCTACAAAATGGGGATGGGAATGTCCTATGCTGATCACGGCATGACCACCGTATAAATCTAAATATTCCACTCCCTCTTGGTCGTACACAAAGACATCTTGAGCCCGTACCGGAGTTACATCATACAAGGGATATACGTCGAATAAATTCATTTACTGTTGCGCTATTTCGTTGATTTTATTGAAGGAGGCGTTTAATCCTTTGATCAAGGAAGAACTCAAGCCTTGGTGTTCCATTTCGTTTAAGCCTGTAATGGTACATCCTCTAGGGGTTGTGACTCGGTCGATTTCTTCTTCAGGATGGGTACCGGCGTCTATCAATAAACTGGCTGCTCCCATAGCTGTGTGCATGGACATTTTTAAAGCCACATCTGCATCAAAGCCCATTTGTACTCCCCCTTGAGTCGTGGCACGGATCAATCGCATCCAAAAAGCGATACCACTTGCGCAGAGTACGGTTGCGGCCTGCATCAGTTCTTCTTCAATGATTAAATGAGTTCCCAATCCATTAAAAATAGCTTCGGCGATTGGCAGTTTGGATTTTCCTGCGGTATTGCTGCACAGACAAGTCATGGATTTACCAACAGAAATGGCGGTATTGGGCATCGATCGGATGATGGGGTAGTCGCTGCCTACTTGGGCTTCTATTCTTGAGATGGGAAAGCCCGTTATGGTCGATATCAGTACGTGCTTGTCGTGAAGATGAGGTTTTACCTCTTGAAGAATGGCTTCAAACTGGCTCGGTTGTACTGCAAAAATTAAAATGTCCGCATTTTTGACCGCCTCGCTGTTGTTTGTGGTTAAAAAGACGCTCTTGTACTCTTCAAATTCTCTAATGGATTCTAGGCTTCGTTTTGTGAGATAGAGGTCTGTATAGGTATTGTTAATGATGAGCCCCTTGGCGATGCTCAATCCTAAATTTCCGGCTCCGATGATGGCAATTTTCATAATGATTCTGTTTAAAATACTGATGCTTTAAGTTCTAATCCTAGGGTTTCTTCCCAACCCATCATAAGATTGGTGTTTTGAATGGCTTGTCCTGAAGCGCCCTTTACCAAATTGTCTATACAACTTGTGATTAATAAGGTTTTTTGGTGCAGGTGCAGGTGAATGAAACAGTTGTTGGTATTCACCACAGACTTTAGGCTGATGGGCTCCTCCGCAATATGGGTAAAAGGTTCCTTGTGGTAAAACTCGCGATAAAGCTGTTGGGCTTCTTCCAAGCTTCCTTCAAAAGAGGTATAGGCAGTGGCAAAAATCCCTCTGGTAAAATCACCTCGTTGCGGCATAAAGAAAAGTTCTGCAGGAGCATCCAATTGGTTTAAGGTACGGTGTATTTCCCCAATGTGTTGATGGGTAAAAGGTTTGTACCAAGAAAGGTTGTTGTTCCTCCAACTAAAATGTGAAGTGGGACTCAGGCTAACTCCAGCTCCCGTACTTCCAGTGGTTGCATTGATATGGATCGCCTCTGAATAGTTTTTGCTTTTTGCTAAAGGAAGCAGTGCCAATTGAATTGCGGTTGCAAAACAACCGGGATTGGCTATCGCTGTCGCTTTTTCAATGCGCTCTTTTTGTAGTTCGGGAAGCCCGTAAATAAATGACTTTCCTTGAAATTCGCAGCCCTCCTCGAGTCTAAAATCATTGCCTAAGTCCACAATTAATGTGGAATCAGAAAAGCGGTGCTTGCTTAAAAAATCTCGAGACTTTCCATGACCTAAACAGAGGTATAATACGTCCACGTCTGGGGTAACGGTCCCCGTAAAAAGCAATTCGGTGCTGCCTAATTGATCAGGATGGGCTGAACTTACCGCTTTTCCGGCGCGTGTTGTGCTGTAGACAAACTCAATTTCAAGGGCAGGATGCAGAAGGAGTATGCGAATTAGTTCTCCTCCGGTATAGCCTGAGCCTCCAATGATTCCAACCTTTTTCATTGCTTAGGATTTAGATGTTGATAGATTTTTGTCGCATTGGCAGTCAGCTTGATAAAGCCTTTGGCTTCAGTGGCAGTCCACCCTTTGTTCATTTCACCGTAGCTCCCAAATTCGGCTTGCATCAAATCAAAAGGAGATTCAATACCCTCCAATTCAAATCGGTGGGGGTAGAGCTTAACAAAAACTTTTCCGCTTACGCGTTCTTGGCTGCGTTCCATAAAGGCTTCGATGTCCCGCATTACAGGATCTAAATATTGCCCCTCATGCAATTGCATGCCGTAAAAATTGGAAAGCTGTTCTTTTTGAAATTGTTGCCATTTGCTCAAGGTGTGCTTTTCCAGTAGGTGATGCGCTTTTATCAAAATCAAGGGGGCTGCTGCTTCAAATCCTACTCTTCCTTTAATTCCGATTATGGTATCACCCACGTGAATGTCTCGACCGATCGCATATTTTTTAGCGAGATCTTGCAGTTGTTGGATGAGCGATACCGCCCTTCCTTTGGTGCCATTTAATCCAACCAATTCGCCTTTTTCAAAGGCTAAGCTTACAGCAATGGGTTCTTTTTCGGTTAATGGGTTGGGATAGGCTGCGTCTGGAAGCGGTAAATGGGAAGTTAAGGTTTCTGCACCTCCCACGCTGGTTCCCCAGAGCCCTTGGTTGATCGAATACTGTGCTTTTTCCCAGGGCAGGTCGATGCCCTCTGCCTTGAGGTATTTGATTTCCTCTTCTCTAGACAATTGATGGTCTCGTATCAGGGTGATGATTTTAATCTCGGGGGCCATGACTTGAAAAATTAAATCAAAACGCACTTGATCGTTTCCAGCTCCTGTACTTCCGTGGGCAATGTATTTTGCTCCTACCTTTTTAGCATAATTAACGATTTCGATGGCTTGGATGATTCGTTCCGCACTTACGGATAGCGGGTAGGTATTGTTTTTCAACACATTTCCAAACAGCAAGTATTTTACAATTTTTTGATAAAAATCTTCCAGCGCATTGATGTTTTGATAGGTAAAGGCTCCCATTTGGTAGGCTTTTGCCTCTATGGTGTCGATTTCTTCTTGTGAAAACCCTCCGGTATTGACGCTTACCGCATGAATTTCATACCCCTCTTGAGATAACTTTTTTAAGGAATAGGAAGTATCTAAACCCCCGCTATAAGCCAGTACTAATGTTTCTTTTTTCATGCGTTTTTCTTTTTAAATAAAAGGGATTCTTTAATTTTTTTAAGACGACTAAAAACCTTGGAATTGATTTTTTTTGCAGGGCTGTCGTCTTTGGGATCGTAAAGCATACCTGTACACAAGCACATTTTTCGTTCTGTACGGGTAAGCACATCGTAATTTTTACACGTTTGGCATCCCTTCCAAAATTCAGGATCGTCGGTAAGTTCTGAAAAGTGGACGGGTTTGTATCCCAATTGATAATTGATTTTCATCACAGCCATACCCGTGGTAATACCAAAAACTTTGGCTTCAGGATATTTTTGTAAGGACAGGTTGAAAACTTCTTTTTTTATTTTCTTAGCCAAGCCTTGCCCTCTGTATTCAGGGGCTACAATAAGGCCAGAGTGGGCAACGTACTTTCCATGTCCCCAAACTTCTATATAACAAAAACCAGCAAAAACACCATTGTCAAGCGCAATGACCGCGTTTCCATTCTGCATCTTGGTATGGATGTAGGCAGGCGTACGTCTTGCAATTCCAGTTCCTCTGGATTTTGCAGACTCGTCAATACAGGCACTGATTGTTTTGGCGTATGTAATGTGTTCCGCTTTAGCGCGAATTATTTCCATTGTATGTAAGATTGAAAAAGATAATTTGAATTTTGTTCGTCAAAGGAGAAGGGCTCACCATACTCCAAAAAATATTACACCCCAAAGGGGCGACGACGAGGACTGCGCAACGGAGTCGCTGCGTGTGCTGGAAAGTTTCTATATGAGCTCGTCTCGAACATAATGGTGCAAATTTGAACTATTTTTTTTAGTTGAACAAACATTTCAGTTTAAAATATAAAGCTGTGAGTACATTACGGGAATCCTTACCTTTGCCAGGTGAATACCGAAGGAATCGAAAATACCCGAAAAGAACTCTCGAGTCTTGCTTCTGAAAAACTTCTTTTAGCCCATAGCGGCGGGGTAGACAGCAGTGTTTTGGCTCAATTGCTTTTGGAACAAAACCTTTCCTTCAGTGTTGCTCATTGTAATTTTCAACTGCGTGGCTCAGCCAGTGAGGCCGATGAAGCCTTTGTCCAAGACTGGTGTCGAGTTCACAACATTCCATTTTTTGTTAAACGTTTTGACACCCAAACCTTTAAAAAGGAACAAAAGCAAAGCACCCAGCTAGCCGCCAGAACCCTGCGCTATCAGTGGTTTGAAACGCTTAGAGCGGCACACGGATTTAGCACCCTGCTTACGGCCCATCATCTGAACGATCAGCTCGAGACTTTTTTAATGTACGCCACTCGGGGTACGGGAATTGCGGGTTTGCTTGGAATTTCAGAAAGAGATTGGATTCAGCGCCCCCTCAGCGGGGTCGCAAAAAGTGCAATTTTAGCCTATGCTGAAAAGCATGCCATCGCCTGGCGCGAAGACGCTTCGAATGCTACGAATGCGTACCTGAGGAATGAAATTCGACACCAGTTGGTAAACCCCTGGGTGGAATCCCATCCGGAAAGCCTATCCAATTTTAAAACTACCCTCACGCATTTGTCCGAGGCCCATGCATTTATCCAGTCCCAATTGGAGCAATTGAAGAAACAAATTTTTACGCCTAGAGACCAGGGTATAGCGTTACATTTGACCGCATTTGAACAACTGCCTCAAAAGCATTTTTGCGCTCACCACTGGTTTTCACCGTATGGATTTTCTGCAGCTGAAGTATTGAAATTATGTTCAGCTTCCAAGGGAAAAGCCCTGTTTTCTTCAACCCATCGCCTGATTCGTGAACGAGAGGTATTGCTCTTGACAACTTTAAACGAAACCTCTAATCCTACTGTAGCCTTGGATCTCAATTCCCCCAAAACCCCTCTGCCCATTTCTTTGGTATGGGAAACCCTAATTTCCCCCCCAAAGCGTGACTGGAAAAACCATCAGGCGGCATTGGATAAAGCGCTTTTAAAAAAGCCTTTGTATTTGAGAAAATACCAAAAAGCAGATTATTTTTATCCCAGTGGAATGAAGGGAAAAAAATTGTTGAGCAAATTTTTTAAAGACGAAAAATACACCACCCTCCAGAAAGAATCCCAGTGGCTGCTATGTTCTGGGGAAGATATTGTCTGGGTGGTAGGCAAGCGATGTGACCAACGTTTTGTTGGGACAACATCCTCAGCAGAAATTTTATTAATGCAGTTGGAACAATGAAAACCTGGTTACTTTTTTTTATCGGAATACTCTCTTTACAGGCTCAGTTTAAAGAACCTGTCGTATGGAGCAGTAGGGTAGAGCCCCTACAAGACAATCGCTATCTGCTTCACTTTGAAGCAAAAATTGCACCCAATTGGCATTTGTATTCCCAATTTTCAAACCCGGAAGGAGCAATTCCAACAGCCTTTGTGTTTGAACCTACTGGGGAATATACGCGAATCGGAACGGTGACAGAAAGCGAATCTACAGTTGACTACGATCAGGTGTTTGAAATGGATCTGACCTATTTTAAGGATTCCGCATCGTTTCAACAGCAGATTGAGGTGGTGGATGCAGGAATTAAACAAATTAAAGTAGAAATCAATTACCAAGCCTGTGACGACGAACTCTGTATTTTTAGAACCGAAGCCTTTGTACTTTCATTGGACGGATCTGTTGCAGCGCTAAGTTTGGAAATTGACGAAAAAAGTAAGTCACTTACTGCAGCATTACAACTTCCGCTGTCAGAAACCCAATTTTTGGAAGAACATGCAGTCGCAGAGGGATCGCGTTCTCCTTTAAACCTCTTTTTGCTCGGGTTTTTCGGTGGACTGCTCGCGCTACTGACCCCTTGTGTGTTTCCGATGATTCCCCTGACCGTTTCCTTCTTTTTGAAACAAAGTACAACCAAGGCTAAAGGCGTTTTCAATGCCTTACTCTATACCTTTTTTATCATTTTGATTTATGGGTTGTTGAGTCTGCCCTTTCATTTTTTGGATTCTCTAAACCCTGAAATACTGAATAACCTAGCGACTAATGTAGGTTTGAATGTTTTCTTTTTTGTCGTATTTGTGTTTTTTGCCTTTTCCTTTTTTGGGTTTTATGAGCTTACCCTGCCTACGGTATGGGGCAGTAAGACCGATGAGGCATCTGCAGTTCGCGGGGGACTAGGAATCTTTTTTATGGCACTCACACTTGCGATTGTTTCCTTTTCTTGTACCGGTCCTATTTTAGGATCCCTGTTGGCGGGTTCCTTAACTGCTGAAGGAGGCGCAATGCAGTTGAGCATCGGTATGTTGGGCTTTGGAGTAGCCTTGGGGCTGCCCTTTGGACTGTTTGCACTCTTTCCCAATGCTTTGAAGGCCCTCCCCAAATCCGGGGGCTGGATGACGACGGTCAAAGTAGTATTGGGCTTTTTGGAATTGGCACTGGCACTTAAATTTTTATCCAATGCCGATTTGGTTGCCCATTGGGGAATATTAAAACGTGAAGTTTTTGTGGGTATTTGGACCCTCATATCGTTCGTTTTAACCTGCTACCTTTTTGGAATATTCCGATTTCCGCATGAGATAAAAATGCCTTTGAGTAAGGGCCGTAAACTCGTTGGGGTGGGAGTGTTGGTGTTAACCAGTTACCTTTTTCTTGGGTTTGTTTCTGAAGAGAACAAACTCCGATTGTTTAGCGGATTTCCGCCTCCTGAGTTTTATAGCCTTGCAGCATCACCATCCGATTGTCCGCTCGGCCTGGAGTGTTACAAAGATTTTGAACAAGGGAGGCAAGCGGCAATGCGTTCTGGCAAACCAATTCTTTTAGATTTTACCGGATGGGCATGTGTAAACTGCCGCCGGATGGAAGAAAATGTTTGGGCAGACCCCGCTGTTTTTGAATTGCTCAACGAACGCTATATTCTTATTTCCCTCTATGTGGACGATAGGGAAGTGTTAGCTTCGGATCAGCAATTTAATTTTCAATACCCCGACGGTCGGGTAAAGGAAATCAATACCGTTGGAAAAAAATGGGCCACGTTTCAGGCAATCAATTTCAACACCGCTTCACAGCCGTTTTACCTACAAATGACCAGTGAAAGTAAACTCCTCAATTCGCCCATCCAATATACGGATAAAGCAACTTTTGAAGCTTGGCTACGACAAGGCCTCGAGCGAATATCAGCTCCACCTACCCAAGCAAAATACTTTTCTTTTTAACACTCGGAACGGGCTACGTTAGCTATTTTATTGCACACTTTTTTTTCGTGATTGAAAGCAGTATTTTTAGTGTTCCAAACTTACCTTATGCTTGTTTCAGTCTACGGGTCTTCAGTCTTTAGGGTTGAGGCCAATTTAATTATCATCGAAGTGAATATAGGAAAGGGAATCGGCTATCATTTGGTCGGTTTGCCTGACAATGCTGTAAAAGAAAGCAATTATCGTATAGCCGCTGCATTAACCAACATCGGATACAAGCTGCCCGTAAAGAAAATAACCATCAATATGGCTCCGGCAGATGTGCGAAAGGAAGGTTCTGCTTACGACCTTCCCCTGGCGGTTGGTATACTAGCGGCTTCTAAACAAATTCAAGCCCCTGCCTTAGCTCGATATCTCATCATAGGTGAATTGGCTT
>Ga0255763_1001044_pt1 | contig 29472 bp, 25 predicted proteins | sample 041ome_2_FD_179963 | JGI IMG/M metagenome (GOLD analysis project Ga0255763, IMG submission 179963) | Coastal salt marsh microbial communities from the Groves Creek Marsh, Skidaway Island, Georgia - 041406US metaG (version 2) | ecosystem: Environmental > Aquatic > Marine > Intertidal zone > Salt...
CCGGAAGTGGCCAGTTGGGGAGCGGTCGGGTTGACGCAACCCGGTGCACCACCACAGACCGACGCCAGATCCGTCCCTGGTGGAAACCCCGTTTCGCGACCCGTTATTTCAGGACTCGTATCAAACAGGTTGGTGATACCACCGCGCAGCGTCAACTTTTCATTGATGGTCCAATTGAAGGACATGTCAAAGATGTCATACGCGCCGATGCCGGTGTCGCTAATAGGCGTATAACTCAACGGGACCCCACCTCCGCCAGCCGAAGCCGAGGCGTTGTTGGCCACGAGCGCATTTATTTTTGCCTGGTCTGCCGTGATTACCGATGGCAGGTGACGCCAGCGCAAGCCAACACTCCAGTCATCCTTGAAGTATGTCAGCGAGGTAAAGAGCCTGTAGTCATACGCACCCGGATTGGTGCCAGTCAGACTGGGCCCAAGAGAACCAGCCCACTCGATCTCGACATCGAAATCCTCCAGTGACTCCTTGGTCTTGTAAGTGTCGATATAGGTCATCTGCATATTCAAGGCCAGTCCACCCGAGAGACCGAAACCGAGATCTCCGAGCTCTGCTCTCCAATTGGCAGCGATATCGATACCTTCTGTGCTGATGGTTGCCTGGTTGTTATACCTGAGAAGTTGCCTCTGTTGGCCACCGGTCGTCGGACTGCGGGGTACATTCTGACAATCCGTCGTTGCAGCCTGTGCGGCGGCCTCTGCGGCATTGCTCACCGTGGTAACGCCGAAGCACAGATAATTGGCAAAATCGGGTGTGTACTGCTGGATGGCATCCTCGATGTCGATTTTCCACCAGTCAAAGGAAAGGGTCAGGTTTTCCAGCCAGGGATTTTCCCAAGGGGAGTTGGCAACAAAACCAGCGGACCAGGAATCAGCGGTTTCGGCCTCTACGTCAGGATTACCTTCTTGGTATACCCAGTTGGCATTTCCGCCTCCACCACCGCCTGCATTGTTGGCATAGTAGGTGGCTGCACCGACGTCAGTCATCATGGCCTGGCAAATCAGGAGGGTACTTTGAGCGCCTGCAGCAGTCTGTCCACTGGCCAGTTCTGTCTCTGGTTCACCAGGAGCCAGGATCGGATCTGGCAGGGCGCCACCAGCACCAAAGGGCGCGTTGGAACGCAGACCACAAGGGTCGCCAAAGTTATTGCGAACACCGCGCAGGTAGACTTGCTGAAGGCCAAGATACTTCTCGCCGACATTGGGTGCGCGGGTCGCGCGGTTGAAACCACCACGCAGACGCAGCCAGTCATTAGCCTCTATATTGGCCAGGGCCTTGTAGGTCCACTGTGAATCTGAATCTTCATAGTCGGAAAAACGTGCACCCAGTTCCAGATCAAGCCCCTGCACGATGCCGACATCGCCAAGAACAGGGACCAGTGCTTCTACGTAATAGTCATCAACTGATGTTGATGCATCCATATCGCCCACCGGATAGACGCCGATGACCTGGTCCTCGAATGCCCTGGAGCTTTGCAGCAGGTCCGGGGTATAGGTCACATGGTTTTTGCGCCACTGGTAACCGAATGCAGCACGCAATTCACCGGCTGGCAGGTCCATTAAACCACCCTGGAGGTTAATTTCGACGATGTCCTGGTCACTCGTCAAACGGTTCTGCAGAGGAGCGCCAATCGCCTTGGCACAATCCTCGCTCGGCCGCGTATCGGAGAAGAAAATGGTTTCATAAAAGCCGCTGGTACACTTAACCGGGTTGGTACCGAAGCCTGGCGACGCACCCGAGGTATTAGCCTGTACTATCGCATTTCTGCCGTAATCCGGCTCATTGACGAGCCTACGCCACCGTTCCAGTGACTGGAAACCAGTAGAGACATTGCTATTGTCCACCTCGCCATGTGAGTAATAAAACTCACCGGTCCAGTCGCGGAAGGGCAGGTCCACATTGACCCCTGTTTCGATCTGCCAGACGATGTTGTCGTTGTCGGATGCACGATTTTCCAGACTGTTTTTGGGGAAAATCTCCGGAATCCAGTTACCAGCGGGATTGGCGCGGCTCAACAGCAAGATGGCCAGTTCAGGAACTACGGGATGCCCGGCACCCGCTGCGCCGCTCGGAATGAAGCCAGGATTGGCATATGCCCCCGGATTTGCCTGAACCGCGGTAACAACGGCTGGATCTGTGTAGTCCAGTGACGGGTCTATAGGGCTGTCGACCGCCGCGTTGAAAGGTACATTGGCCTCCCAGCCAAAACTGGCGGTTGAACCGTAGTTCAGACGCGTCCCGGAGTTGCTTCGGGCGAAGTTCGCGTTAGCGAACAGCTCAACGCCTTCCGAGAGTTCAAAAGTGCTCCGGGTAAAGAAGGACCAGCGATTCTGTGGCGCACTGACAATGGCGTCCTGCGTATTCCACTTGAGGACGTCCGCGGTATCGTTCGGGTCCAGCGTCGTACCATCAAGAACGGTTCGGCGGGCATATTCCACACCATCGATGATGCCATTGGATAAACTGAGATTGTCGCCGACTATGGGAAATAATGTGCCATCTGGATTGAAGCGGTAGCGAGCGACAAAGCCCGCCCCCAGGTTGCGGAAGCCGGTACCGGCAGGCCGGTCAGAAAAGAGAGCATCCATGGTGGCATCGTTAGCCCGGTTGAAGGCTACGGTCATACCGTTGAATCCCTGCTGGAACAGTTCGCCCCCGACAGTAGGATCGTTCCAGGAATCTGTAAAGAAGCTGCGATCGACTTCAAGCGCTTCCTTGCGATCGTAATATTCGAAACCAATCGTGATATTGCCGCGGCCGTCGATGAAATCGGTGCCAAGGATGCCTGAAATACGGGCCTCTTCACCGCCACCAGCGTCGGTGGTGCCGTACTGCGTGTCGATTTCCAGACCCTCGAAATCCTTACGCAGAATGAAGTTGGTCACACCACTAACCGCATCGGCACCGTATACCGCTGATGCGCCACCGGTAATGGTTTCAACACGCTCGATCAATGCTGACGGGATGGCATTGATGTCGGTCACCATCAGCGCGTTGGTTGGCACCATACGTTTGCCATCAATCAGTACCAGGTTTCTGTTGGGGCCGAAACCACGCATTGATACAGAGGCAATACCCAATGTATTCACCGGTGTGGCATTGATTTCTTTTCCCGTGGTTACGGGCGAGTTGGCCGGATTGTAATCCGGTAGCTGGTTTAGATACGACTCTATGTTTAGACCGCTCTGCTCTTCGAACTGAGCGGCATTGATGGTCCGGATTGGACTATTGGATTCGAAGTCGCGGCGCACAATGCGGGAACCGGTGACGACCACTTCTTCAAGGACAGGCTCGTCCTGAGCCAGGGCTGCATTTCCGAAACCAGCTGCCATCCCAACGGCCGCTGCTATCGAAATAGCGAGCTTCGATCTTTTGATGTGATTATATGAATTTGAGTATCCCATGTGATTGAATCTCCTTTTTTATATTCATAAGTTATTATTTTTACAAGGATGATGCTCTGGATTTTTTCTCTTCCTCCTTCTTCCGCTGGATATTAATGTAAATTCAGTCTTTTATTGCAACTGTCGCAACATAATCGCATTTTCAATTAGCAGGAGCAAATGGTTAAAATTCAGCGAATTTATTGAATTTTGTACCAGGTCAGAATGGTCCTGGCCGAATGCCGGAGAAGATCGTCAAACAATCAAAAAATCATGTGTATTAAAAGAATTCAGGGATCAAGTAACCTGCCAACTTGATTCTTGATTTCTCTTGATTTCTTCCCTGATTTTCTAGGCCCCCACCGGAGCTTTGGTGAAAACGCTGAACCACGCCACCTTCTCGGTGTGCTTATCATCGTAAGTGCAGGTCATCTCTGAGGTGAAACCGGCCAGGCCAAACTGCTGGAGATGCTGTTCGAGATGCCGCAATGCGTCGACGTCCAAAGCTACGCGCGATTGCTCCCTTGAGATGTCACGTCGCAACGCCACCGATTGGTCGAGCGCGTCGAGATCGTTCAGGCCTGGAGGCTCATCGCCGAGCAGGCTTTTTGCAAAGTCAAAATACTCGACCCCAAGGAAGATTTCTGCGGCTTGCGAAAATTCCGGCCTGCGCGCACAAACGCCTTGGAGCAAATCGTGGCGCGAAGGATCTTCTGGCGGGAGCATCGCCGCTTCACGAACCTGCTCGGGCACACGGGCGCGGACCAGGGCCTCGAGGGTCGAATTTGCCAGAAGGCTGCTCTGTGTAATGGCGCTATCCGAGCTGTGGAGTACCAGAATGAGCGAACCGCCGGGGGCCAAAACACGTGCGGCTTCGCTGAGGGCCATATCGAATGGGGCATACTCAATGGCGAAGTTGGAAACGACGAGATCGAAGCTATCCTGTGCAAAAGCAAGCTGCTCAGCGGCGACCTCTCCCATGAACCTGATATCGGGATGTTGGAACCGTGAACCGCCGGGAGCGACGATCTTGTCAGACGCGACGATCTTCAGCCCGCGTCCGGCTTCAGCTCCCCAAAAAGATACCTGCCCTGAGCCACAACCGATCTCCAATACGCGCGAACCGGCTTTGGCTGAGCCAAAAATGTCCTGCCAGAAGTACTTTATCACCTCGCCAGGGCCCCATTCCGTATTGCACGAAAAGTGTTCGCTGCCGTCCAGGCGCTGCGACCACACTGATTCTTCCGATAGAACTGGCTTGTCTGACCCCATGTTTACTGTGCTTCGCCTGATTCAAATATGAGGGTCAGAATAGACGGATAATGTGTAGTCGTCCATACATGGAGATTTACATTAGTGTTGTAACTGCGCCTTAAATTCCGATTCAAGGAATCAAGGGGTCTTGCGAGCGACGCGGGTTCTGTCCCAGGGGCGGCACCCGGCGTATGGTGGACAGTGCGGCCTTGCTGCTAGACGAGGTATTATCCAGGACTGCGTATCGGCGGAGGTGCAGTCGCCAGCTTGACATACTATGTTGGCCAGTCCAGCCTGTCACTGACACATAAAAAAACCGGCGCGTGCGCCGGTTTTTTTCCAACTCATGGTTTTTCTTCAGTGCGCAATATACAGATCGATACTCAATGCTGCGACCGTCGTACAGACAATGAAGTATGGCAGGGCCATCCAGACCATACGGCCATATCCCAGGCGAATCCGCGGTGCTATTGCGGACATCAGTAGGAACAGGAAGGCAGCCTGGCCATTCGGGGTGGACATACTCGGAATACCAGTACCCATCACGACCGCCACAGACTGTGCTTCAAAGGCCTCTTTCGCCATTTCACCTGCATCGTAAAGCTCCTTGATCAGGTCCATGTAAATCGTCGCAACAAACACGTTGTCACTGATTGCTGACAGGAAACCGCTGGAAAGAAATACCATGAATACCTGCTGAGGCCCTTCCAGAGTCAGCACCCACTCCATCACCGGGGTAAACATGTGCTGAGTGTTGATCATGGCCACCACCACGTAAAAAACAATCAAAAGTGAAGCAAACGGTAGGCCCGGTGTAAATGCTTCGGCCAGCTTGTGCTCGTCTGTGACACCCGTCATGGCTGAGGTCAGCACAATGACCCCCAGGCCAATCAAGCCGATTTCAGCCAGGTGCAGGGCTAGCGCCGCTACCATCAGGACAGCAACAATACCCTGGATGACCATGACGACCTTGTCATGGGGAGTCAGTTTGTCTTTGAGCTTCTTGTCTTCATCGGTCAGGATCTGGCGTACAGCAGGCGGCATTACAGCGCCATAACTGAACCAGCCCATTTTTTCGATCACGACACAGGTCAATATACCAGCAAACAGGGTCGGGATAGTGGCTGGTGACACCTGCATGATGAATTCCATGAAAGTCCAGCCGGCGGCGTTGCCAATCACGATGTTTTCGGGTTCTCCCACTATTGTGCAGACCCCACCGATAGCAGTACCTACCGCACCATGCATAAGCAAGCCACGCAGGAAAGCACGAAACTTGTCCAGGTCCTCACGATGCAACTCGTCAATATGCCCGTCATCCGGATCAGGGTCATCATGGTAACCAACACGGGAAACCACCTTTTCATAGACATCGTAGAAACCGGTCGCTATAGCCACCAGGACCGCCAGAATGGTCAGTGCATCCAGAAAGGCAGAGAGTACGGCCACGAAGATAATCGCCACCAGATTCATCACCACCGGGGACTTGATTCCCAGTAACACGTGGTTGATCAGGGCAAACAGCATATCGCGCAAGAAATGCACGCCCGCCACCATGAAAATCACCAATAGTATGACCGGCAGACCGAGTTCAACTTCTTCATACAGATGATGAGTGTCGGTCAATTGCAGGATCAGGATCTGCAACGCCAGTAAGCCACCGGTTTGCAGCGGGAAGCATTTCAGGGCCATGGCCAGCGTGCCAATGAATTCGGCCAACATCAACCATGAGGTTAGAAGAGGCCCTAAGGTGAAGTAAGCGATGAAATTCAGGACAAGACAAATCAAGACTGCCTTTTTGTACCATGTTGGGGTATTCCCCAGAAACATCTGCATTGTGAGTGATTGCTGTCCAGGGACTACCATAAAAATCTCCAAAAGCTGGTCATAAAGTGACTATTCAAAAGTTGTGTTGGATTGGAAATGCTAAAAAACACACAAGGGGTTTGTATCGGAACCGGAAGAATAATAGTACAGCTCCTAGGAGTCCAGTAAATCAGGCCAGTAGTTCATGAAAATGCTGGCTCTCTTGTCACCTCTGTCTTGGGTCGCAACACCATAATCAGGTCGCTGACCGGCCCGATGAAGGGGAAGAGTTTATCTGTGGAACCAAGCTTTTCGCTGAACACGACTTTCGATGCTACCTTGATACCAAGTTTACCCGCCAGCTGCCCCATTGAATAGCCCTGCGTCATCTATGAGAACTCTTCTCTGGCGGAGATGGCGGCCTTGGAAATCTGGGCCTCGCTTCCGGCCATGCGCCGGCGGTATCAACCGTGAGTGCAAATCAAGTTCCTTGCTCTCATGACGGTTGGGACGAATGTGATAACCGTTCAAACCGGAAACCAGCGTGACGCCCAGAGCTACGGCGCATGCAGGACGGTTGGCAACTGTGACTACAATCGTACGTATATAAAGCTCCTTGGTTCCCTTACTTAATTCAAAACAGGCAACAGCTTACCTGCTCACCCGGGTGAATGGAATCCTTGCCGGTGTTTGTTTGCGGCAGATCATGCACTCCAGAGATGACTCTGCAGCGGCGGGCTTTCTCACTTCACTCTCATTTTATGGTCTGTAATAACCTCCCAGGGGTGTACCGAGGGCTTTATTCTTTAACTGCAGTAAGCGTCGTTACTCTGACACTTATCTGGTCGTTAGCGGCTGACCGTTATACTGGCTTGCAGATCCGTTGGACGAATAACTTCCATGACCGGAGGTGCGGCCACCAGCTTGACCCACATGGCATCCCTGTCCTTGAAAAATGAGGTCTCGTTCGCCTGGCGCAAGGCGTCCATGCTGCTCTGTTGCGTTCCGGAGACCGCATCGCTGAAACCCGGCAGTTCGAACATCACCCATGAGCCCTGGTCCATTTCGGCCAGACTGAGAGTCACTTCGTCTCTTTCGGTAAGCACCTCTATCTCCGTGCCCGCCTTCACCGTGCTCTGGTCACCGTTTATTTTGAATTCCTTGCCATTGCGAACCAGTGCGATGGGCGCCTGCGGAGGACGACGGGAAAACAGCGCAGCACGTTGGGAGCGAACAAGAGGCGTGTCCGGTGCATTGGGACTAAGTCCCCCGATCAATGCGTAACGAGCAGTCCGGGATTCGAGATCGACGGCGGCTGGAAATTCCCCCCTGGCATCCGAGAGATTCAGGCGACCGATATCACCCGTGCATACAGCGGCATTCCAGTCGGGATGAATCTCACAGCTGTCGTCGGTGACGACGCTGTCATTCTCGCCGTCGTGCAGCATGATGTGGGAGTCGGGTATACCAGTCACCGAGCCGTCCAGGTCGTGGATCGACAGGGTCCGATAGGCATTGCCGCCGCGGTTGTCATTATCGAAGCGGGTATCGTATTTCGGAAAATAGGCTGGCTTGGCATTGACGAATTCCGCCCCCTGGATGGAGCTGTTGGTACTGAGCCCCGCACTGGTGAACAACAGGAAGGACAGCGCGCCTGTTTTTCTTAAGGAGTTGTCCTGAAAATTCACGAATGTGGTGTTCACCACATCATCGCGGTAATCGTAGTATTCATAGCCGCGGATAGGGAAATCCGGAATGGCCGGCTTGGGCAAGCTGCGGCCATAGGCGATTTCCTCTGGCGTGGAGGGATTGCCGATGTTGTCGGTTTCGCCCACCACCAGCCCATCAATCAGCCGTGAACTGAACGGCAGGCTGCCTATATCACCAGCGGCCTGTGTCATGCCGATGGCATTGTCAGCAAGCGTCATGTTGCTGTAGACGTAGAGGTCACCCCGGCCCCAGAGGCCGCCATTGCGGTTCTTCCAGGCGGTCAGGTTCTCGAAGTGCGTCTCCATCACCTCACTCTCCAGATCGTCAGGATCTGCCAAGGGCTGCAACGGCCAGGAGGCCAGACCGAAGGTGTTATCTTCGTCGATGTGCCGGTCGATCATGAATCCGTCGAAGTTGGAATGGGCCACGTTGCCCCTGAATGCGCGCAGCGGCGTTCGACGCGGCCAGGTGTTCAGGCTGTCATCCGTGCCCAGAAAGGCGCCATTCGGATGCATTGGTATGGAAAACCAGAAGCCGGTGGAATCGGAACCGGCTGCCACGTTGTCGATGTAGCTGTTATCCGGGTTGGTGATCCAGTATGACGACACGGTATTATCTGATGGCAGCAGGGTATGCCTGCCGGAAAAACTGATATCCCTGAGTTCACGGCGGTTTTCAGCATCAATCTCACCGTTGGCGGCCAGATTGTTTGGCACACATTCCATGGTGGGATGACACTTGGTCTGAATCGCCAGGTTTTTAACGAACGCGTTGCCGGTCTCGATGCCATCTTCCATGAAGAAACAATGGCCCACGGTGTTGTAGGTGACATTGTTTTCTATCTGCAGGTCATTGGTGCCGTGCACGGTCACACAGCGGTTGAAGGTGTCGTGGATGGCCGCATTCCTGAGGTATTGTCCTTTACCGCCCTCACCGACCAGGTGCCAGTGGATCGGATAGCGTGCCAGTTCCATGTGCTGGCCCATGCGATTGAGTTCGACGCCTTCGACATACATTTTGCTGGTGATCATCGCCATGATGTGGCCACCGAAGTACGACTCCGCTGCATCTTCTGAAGCCTGTACCTTGATGTTACGGGTCAGGAGTCCCACTTCGCCGCGCTCATCCACACCATAGGTTATTTCACCAAAGTGCATGTATGCCAGGGGCTGGTCCAGGGTAATGGTGTTGCCGCTGATCGCCGTGATATGGCGCGTTTCGGCTTGGCGCGGGTTGTAATCCGTGGAGGCCAGCACAATTTCGTCGCCTACCTGCCACTGCTCGGCATTGAGAACTTTAATGGTGGTACTGCCTTTTTCAGCGGTTTCAGCCAGCCTGGTCCAGGTGTTGGTGATATTACCGTGCAGGTTCAGAGTGCCGCCCGACAGCATGATGCCGCGGTCGCCCATGCCCATGAGCTGTTCGCCTTCATTGTTGTCAGTGAGCGTGATGATCGCCTTGTGGGTGAAGGGATTGGCTTCAGTGCCGATCTGCAACTCGCCGAACACCATAATCCACTCGGTGGTGAGCGCCAGGTCTGACTCATCTGCAAAGACAAGCTTGCCGTTGATGGTGAGACCACTCAGAGCAGGCGGGCTGATGTCCAGCAAAACTTCCTGGTCATTGGCAATCGTCACCTTGTCACCGGCGACCGGAACCTGGTTGTTGGGCCAGGTGGCCGGATCGGCCCAGCGCAGGGACTGCGCCTGGGCGGCGAATGCTGTAAAAACGAAAAATGGCAGAATGAATAAACGAATGGATGTGCGCATGGAATCAGATGTCCCCTGATAGTGTGTTAATTACCCTCCCAAACGGGTTACAGAGAATACCATGATTTTTTGGCAAAAACCCCCCCCGACAGGGACGTCGAGGGCCTGGCAAGCAGGCTGGATCCGGCCTAGCGGTTGAGCGTTATACTGGCCTGCGTATTCGATGGGCGAACCGGCATGATCAGCGGTTCGCTCACCACCAGTTTGACCCAGAGGGCGTCCTCACCCTGGAACCAGGACGTCTCGTTCGCCTGACGCAAGGCATCCATGCTGCTCTCCTCCATTCCCGAATCTGCGCTGGCGAAACCCGGCACTTCAAAGATGATCCATGAGCCCTGGTCCATTTCACTTACACTCATAGAGACTTCATCGCGCTCGGTCAGCACCTGGATCTCGGTGCCGGCCCGCACCGTGCTCTGGTTAGCTGTGATTTTGTGTTGCTTGCCATTGCGGACCAGCGCAATTGGCGCCGGCGGCGGTGGTGGAGCAACCGGCGCGGGCCGGGCGGCCCCGGCGGGACGTGGGGTCGGACGCACGAAGCCGAACCCGAATCCGCCGCGTAATTCCCCGGGCGCGGGCGGGCTGGCGATTTGACCTGCCCGGAAGTTCAGGCGGCCGACATCACCCGGGCACAACGAGGCGTTCCATGTGGGTTGAATTTCACAGGTCTCTCTATCAGTGGCAACACTGTCATTCTCGCCGTCGTGGAGCAGGATGTAGGCATCTCCCATGCCTCCCACCGAACCGTCCAGGTCGTGGATCGCCAGGCTCCGGTAGGCCACAGCACCCCGGTTGTCACTGTCGAAACGATCATCGATATTCGGAAAATACACCGGCTTGGCGTTGATGAATTGCGCACCGGCGACGGTGTTTTCAGTGGTAACCCCCGCACCCGTAAACAGCAGCCAAGACAGCGCACCTGTTTTACGCTGGTCATTGTCCTGGTAATTCACGAATGTGGTGTTCACCACCTCATGCCGGTAGTCATAGTATTCGTAACCGCGGATCGGAAAATCCGGAATGGATGTCTTCGGCAGGCTGCGGCCATAGGCGATTTCCTCCGGCGTCATGGGATTGCCAATATTCTCGGTCTCGCCCACCACCAGCGCATCAACCAGCCGCGAGGTAAAGCCTTCACTGCCGAAGGTTCCGGTGGAATGGGTCATACCAATAGCGTTGTCAGCGAGTTTAGCGTTACTGAATACGTGCAGTTCACCCCGGCCCCAGATACCCCCATGGCGGTTCTTGTAACTGGTCAGATCCTCGAAGTGCGATTCCAGCATCTCGCTGTACGGGTCAGCCGGATCTTCCAGCGGCGTGTACGCGGTGAAGGACAAATCGAAGGTGTTGTCTTCATTGATGTTGCGGTCGACCATGAAACCGTCGTAGTTGGAATGGGACACGTTACCCCGAAATTCACGCAAGGGGGTGCGGCGCGGCCAGGTGTTGGCGCTGTCCTCCGAGCCCAGGAAGGCGCCATTGGGGTGCTCCGGCATGGAAAACCAGAAACCGGTCGCCTCACTACCGGCGGCAACGTTGTCCACGTAGGTATTGTCAGGGTTGGTGATCCAGTATGCCGCCACCGTATTGTCGGAAGGCAGCAGGGTATTCTCGCCGGACATGCTGATGCGCCTGAGGGCCTGACGGTTTTCACCATTGATCTCGCCGTTTGGCCCGAGGTTGTAAGGCACACAGTCCAGGGTGGGATGGCACTTGACCTGGATCGCCAGGTTCTTGATGAACGCGTTGCCGGTCTCGATACCGTCTTCCATGAAGAAACAGTGGCCCACGGTGTTGTAGGTGACGTTGTTCTCCACCCGCAGGTCGTTGGTGCCATGGACTGTCACACAACGATTAAAGGTATCGTGGATGGCAGAGTTTCTGACATACTGCCCCCGCCCCTCCTCACCGACGAGATGCCAGTGAAGCGGATAGCGCGCCAGCTCCAAGTGCTGCCCCATACGGTTAAGCTCGACGCCCTCGACATACATCTTGCTGGTGACCATCGCCATGATGTGGCCACCGAAATACGACTCAAGCGAATCTTCAGATGACTGAATTTTTATATTACGGGTCAGGAGTCCCACTTCACCGCGTTCATCCACCCCGAAGGTAATCTGGCCGAAATGCATGTATTCCAGAGGTTCATTCAGGGTGATGGTGTTACCGCTAATGGCGGCAAGAGTGCGACGCTCGGCCTGGCGCGGATTGTAATCCGTGGAGGCCAGCACAATCTCGTCACCGGCTTGCCACTGGCTGGCATCCAGAACATTAATAGTAGTGCTGCCAGCCTCGGCAGTTTCAGCCAGTTTGGTCCAGGTGTTGGTGCGGTTACCGTGCAGGTTCAGGGTGCCGCCTGCAAGCATGATGCCGCGATCTCCCATGCCCATCAGTTGCTCATCCTTGACGTTGTCGGTGAGGGTAATGGTCGCATTGGCTGCGTGAGGCCTGTCTTCGGTACCAATCTCGAGCTCGCCGAACACCAGCATCCATTCGGTGGACAATTCAATATCTGACTCATCCGAGAAGCCAAGCTTGCCGTTGATTGTGATGCCACTCAATGCGGGAGGGCTGACATCGAGTACGACATTGACGTCATCACCAATAGTGACTCTGCCGCCCGCTTGTGGAACTTCTCCTGCTGACCAGATGGATGCATCAGACCAAAGTCCACTTTTCACTGCTTCCTGGGCCTGGACGCTGAAAGCAAAACAGGCTGATGCCAGTAATGAAGTAATGAACAAACGACCGGATTTCATGGCTTTATTCCATTTCATCTTATTGTTTTGAAATCAAGGGGTCAGAGTTATTGATTTCTTAATCAAGAATCAAGGTATCAGAAAAATTGATTATAGAAAATATGAACTGATTTCCAATAACTAGAGTTACACACTTAATAGCACACTGAAATTGACCTCGATATATCTATCTGATTTGTAGAGATATAAAGTTAAAGTGATTAACTCATAATCCATTTGTCATTCATCAAAAGCCCGCAGGTCCCGAATACTCAAATCTATTCAGTTACAGCAACACCACTTTAGAGGATAAACGGTTTACCCTGGTGGCCCCACCATTTTCCAATTAACTCTTAATCCTGCTTCATCATCAATGGGGCACGGCTACTTTGATTATGCTCAGTGGTGATTTTCCGTAAACAATGCATCAATTGAACCCGCTCTTTTTCATTTAGCGGTTCGATTAACAGCTGTTGTGTTTTATCGAGGAGCTTCTCCGTTTTGTCCATTAAGGAATGCCCCTTTCTTGTCAGATAGATAAGTTTTATTCGCCCATCCTCTGCAGAGGATTTACGTTGCAGGAGGCCTCTGGACTCAAGCCGTTTCAGGACATTGCCCGTGGTGCTTTTATCTATAGCGACCAGACCTGAAATGGTCACCTGATCTAGTCCTGGATTATGTTTGAGAACAAAAAGACTAGAGTACTGGATGGGCGTTAAATTCAGCTCTTTAAAACACTGATGAAATATCCCGGTTGAGACCTGGTGGCAGCGTCTGACAAGATATCCCGGACGCGCATAAAGCTCTTCTAAAACAGTGCTATCTGATTTCTTTTTCATCTAAAAACCACCACATACTCCAGTCCAGGAAATCACCAAACTGCTTCACCCATGATGCCAACAGGGGAACAAGGGCTGCCAGGTCAGGCTATTGTATCAGCAATTATTTGTAAGTATGCTTACTATTATTAGTAAGCATACTTATTATAATAAATTATAGCGGGGAAGAGAAAAATGATAGTAAACAATGCCTGGTATGTGGCCGCGTGGGGTGATGAGATCACTGAGAACCCTATTCCGAGACGAATCTGCAATGAACCCGTCGTGCTATATCGAACCCTGGACGGCCAGGCAGTTGCCCTACAGGATAGCTGTTGCCACAGGGGCGCCCCTTTAAGCCTCGGCACAGTGATAGAAAAAGGAATTCGTTGTAACTATCACGGTTTAATCTTTGGTAGTGATGGCGCCTGTGTGGAAGTGCCAAACCAGGACATGATTCCAAAGAAAGCACGGGTCAGAAACTATCCACTGGTTGAGAAAGACCAGATGCTCTGGATCTGGATTGGTGATGCCGAAAAGGCCGATGAAAAAATGATTCCTGACTACCCCTTTCATAACGATGCCGTTAACTGGCCACACATTCACGACATGATGCCGGTGAAATGCCACTATCTGATGCTGGTGGATAACCTGCTCGATGCTACTCATCTGGCCTATGTGCATCCTGAGTCAGTTGGCGGATCAGCACCAAGCGTTCACATGGTGGCGAAGAATGCACTGGATGCGACTGATAATGGTATTACGCTCAGCAGGGAAATGAGCAATGCTCCGCCCCCCCCTGTTTATAATAATTGCGTACCCTTTCCTGGAATGATTGATCGCTGGCAGGAGTTTGAATTTATTGCCCCTTCCTTTGTCATCCAGTATTCCGGCGGTGTTCAGAACGGAGAAGACCGCAAAACTGCCGGTGCCCCTCGTTTTGATATGCGCATCTGGCATGCCCTGACACCGGAAACCGATACCTCATGTTTTTATTTCTGGTCCACATCCAACGGCCATGAAACGGACAATCCTGCTGCCACAAAGAAAATCGACAGTGAAATCCGCAAGGCCCTTGCTGAAGATAAAGTCATGGTTGAAGCCCAACAGCTGCGAATTAATGAATTCGGTGAAGAATGGCTGGTAGATAACAAAGCCGATGCACCGCGGGTAATGGCGCGTAGAGCCGTATCGAGACTGCAGCAAAAACAAAATCCTGAGGCCTGATAATGAGTGAAGAAAGAAGCTTTGAAGTAAAACTTGCCAAAAGCGGTAAAGTTTTAACCATTCCCGCTGACAAAAGCATTGTCGAGATACTGTATGAAAATGATATTCATCACCCCATATCCTGCGAACAGGGCATCTGCGCCACCTGTATAGTCAAAGTCCTTGAGGGCGAGCCAGACCACAGGGACTCTATCCTGACCAATGATGAGCGAAACGTGAACAGGGAATTTACCCCCTGTTGCTCACGCGCATTTTCCGACCTCATTGTTCTGGACATATAAAGAGCTGTCCTGATACACACTTGTTTTTCCTATGGTTGGATAAGAAAAATTGAATAAAACAGGAGAAAGGTTTGTTTTTAAAAAATGTCAGGTAATCGCCGCATGGAGTGAAGAAGTCCCCGTCACTGGTATTTTCAAACGTAAACTGCTGGGGGGGATGTAGTCTTTTTGATGATGCCAACAAGCATGAAAGTGCACCGAATATCGAAGAAATCCCGCAACCGGGGTTTTTAGAAAAGCGATCCGTACATATTGTGCTGGGTCTGCTGCTTTTTGTGGCGCTGTCACTGGTCATTCTGTCAGTAGACGATGAATCAGATAGTGCAGTGCTGGCTCCGGATAGCACTGAGGCAACACCCATTGCACTGTCAGAGCCCCCTGCTAGATCACAGGAATTTTCCCCCCAGGTTCTGGAAGACTTTAGAACTGCCCCGACAACAGGTTTGGAAATACAGCCGTAGCCCATACTGCCCCCTCCTCTTGCTGAACAAAGTACTGACATCAGCGGTGATGAAGAATCGTCACCGCAGGAAGAAGTGACGAAGGCTGACGTTGATGACTTTCCTCTTGAGGAAGCCCTGGCCAGGTACCTGATTTCCATGCGTGACGAGCTAAACAGGAAGTATGTAGAGCAATGTATACAATATCGCAGCCGCAATGGCCTGGGTGCAGAATGCCCGGAAACCCTTGCCAACACTGCTGGCCCCATTCAAGAGGAAAAGGCGCTGGTAGATGAGCTGTTTGCCGTTATTACCGGACAGAGTGACTATGCGCGCATTTAAGCAGGGAACTGGAAAGAGAAAACGAAGCGTTGAGCTAAGTCCTCGCTGATTCCAGTAATCCTGCTGCATCACCGGCCAACACCAGGCTGGCGCTCAACAACAGCTACCTGGTTTATCTTAGCGGTAATCCGAGTCCTGCTGTGACGATATTTGAAAGAATGAATGTATTTATTAATGACTACAACCGAACCATCAATAGCGGTCCGGTCCAGTTCAGGTGCAAGGACGGTCCCTGCCTCTATGAATACACCGGACCTGGCGCGGAATAAACTGACGTTTAATCTATAGAATCTTCGCCAAAACCAACGCCTTCCCAACCATCAGAAGGTCGAACCAGCGTTAACATCTGCATGCGATTTGTGCCATTCTTTGCTCTTCGGCCTTTCAACACAACTTTATCGCCAGCTTTCAGATCATTATGCTTCCAGCCGCGCCTGACAAGAATATTGCGAGGATAGGTTTCAGATTCCCATAAAACTTTCTCACCTTTGTCATTGGTTGCTTCTATATAGACACGACTATGGGGATTTTCAAACCACACTTCAGTGACAACACCTTCCACGGTCATTACAGAATCCTGATCATAAATTGACAGAAATGAATGATGCGCAAAAACCGGGCTTACCGAGATGCATAAAATAAAAGCGAACAATTTTTTAGTCATAATCCCATTCCTCTTACTAATGCTTACATGCACTTTGTCATTAATCCCCGATATGTGGTCTGGGAATACAATCGTAATCCATAATTTCAAAATCCGAGCGCTTCCATTGAGTCGTCACGCTCCAGGGTTTTGAATAATACAAAGGGTCATCAATAATGGTTTCCAGCGTTAATGTGTTTCCATCTTCGAGCATGGTGCGCTTTTCAATAACCCTGAGCTGATCTGAATGAGGCACCCCTTGTGGTCGCAAATAGCCCTCAGTTAAACCAATGGTCTCTATAACTAGTGAATTATCATCTTCCCAAACTGCTTTTGAATAACCCATAAGTGTCGGATAGGGATCATCAGGGTGTGGACGATCCACATATACCCGCCTGACCTGATGATCGTACTCATAAAGTATGACCACCCTGTCTTCTTCCTGCATGATTTCATGAAGCATGGGGGCGGTGGTAATACGCACCAGGCTAAAGATGCATTGATGTGCCGGATCTGCCAGGGGGTCAGCAACCCAGGTATTAAAGGCAGCCAATCCTGCCTGGGTGTAGGGTGGCTCAACATCCCATTCCTCGGCTGACCAGCCTTCCATCTCCCAGGTCCCTGAAAAGTCAGGACGCTCCTGAGCGCAGGCACTATTAAAACCGCATAGCAGAAACATCGGTAGTAAAAGCCATCCAGCTTTAAACAGGCTCAAATGCTTGGTTTTCATAATAATTCCAACTCTGCTTTCAGTGTTTTTATCAAGAGACTGGTCATCGATTTTACCCGCTCTTCTTAACTTTTCCCGCATAGTGCTGACTTAACTACTCACATCTTACACAAGCCTGCCTGACCATCAAGTCCAAGCCGGGAGTGTGATGCATTAAACATAATGGAATTATAATTAACGAACTAGTGACTTTTATAACAATAGAAAGATAAAGGATTTGAACCCGGTAATTCCATCAGTACCCTACTAAGGTATAGTAGCGCCAGGTTTTTGCACTCAAGCAACTCTTAAACTGGACAAGCACATGAAACTTCTAATACGCAATCTGGCCCGCAACACTACCGAAGCAGAATTACTGGCAATGTTTCAGGAATACGGCGCCGTCCAGTCCTGCAATCTGGTCATGGATGAAAAGACCAAAGAGTCGAAAGGCTTTGCCTTTATTGAGATGCCAAAGGCGGGCGAAGCCAAAGTCTCAATACAGCACCTGAATGGCAAGGACGTTGATGGCAGCAAGATTCGGGTTAAAAAGGCTGAAGTAAAGAGCACTGAGTAAGCAGGGGAATCAGAAATATTACAAAAAAGAAAAGGGGACAGATTTATTTGTCCCCTTTTTTAGCACTCTCACTGCTGAGTCATCATTGTTCAACATTGTGATAGACATTCTGCACGTCATCAACTTCGTTCAGCATATCCATCAATTTTTCAAAAGCGGCAATATCATCTTCGCCACTCAGGTTGGTGTAGGTTTGCGGGATGAACTGGATTTCATCGACGTCATACTCAATGTCGCCAAAACACTCCGCAAGCGCTGTTTTGGCTTTGGCATATTCTGTGTGAGGAGCAAAAACACTGACCTTGCCGTCATCTTCTTCAATATCTGACACATCCACATCGGCATTCAGCAAAGCTTCCATCACCGCTTCTTCATCACCGGCAAACACCAGAATGATGGAGTGATCAAACATATGACTGACAGTCCCCTGGTTACCCAGCTTGCTGTTGGTCTTGGTGAAGCATTGACGTACATCACCGAAGGTCCGGTTGGGATTATCGGTCAGGCAATCGACGATCAGCATGGAAGAGCCAGGCCCAAAGCCTTCATAACGGGCCAGTGAATAATCCTCACCACCGCCGCCTTTGGCTTTGTCTATGGCCTTCTCGATGACATGAGCCGGAACCTGGTCACGCTTGGCACGGTCAATGATACTGCGTAGTGCCAGGTTGCCATCGGGATCAACACCACCCTGCTTGGCCACCATATAAATTTCACGGCCATAACGTCCATAAATCTTGGACTTCATAATTGAAGTCTTGGCCATGGATTCTTTACGGTTCTGGTAAGCTCGTCCCATTGGAGATTCCTGTGTTCGGGAAAAAAGATCAGATTTTAATGGTGGCTGGCAGAAAGTCCAATGCCAGTTAGGCCTGATTTTAAAATCACCGGGATAATAGTAACCTGATTCACTCAATAAGCCTTTCGTTCGATCGTTTGGCTTCAAGGACTGCCTGACATTTAACCACAGATTTAACGCCCCTCACCTTATGATGCCGTCAAGAAACACCCGATTTTTTCCTCAAGGTGACCATCTCCCCCTTTTGTTTTGACTGATTCTTGATTATCTTTACTCAAGTTCAGAGAATGCTGTTCAGATAACGTTTTCCTGTCATAAGAATAATAGAAAAAATAAGTCACAATACCGGGGGGTAGTTGATGAAAAATACGCTGATGTCTGCAGTCTATGCTGCGGGGCTAGCTCTGATCAGTGTGCACTGTCTTGCACAAATTCCGAGTCCGGATGCGGAACGAAACGCCATGATTGAACTGGGCAAACAGTTCGATACGGCTGAGGACCTGTACAATTACTTTGTCGATCAGGCCGGCTCCAATACCGGTATCAGCTATGACAATATGCCTGACTGGTCAGGTGTCTATTCCTGGCAGTTCCCGCCTGCCGGCCTGGCTTATGACACCTTTCAGGAACCCGGCAAGCTGGCGGACGTCAAACTCTACCCCGAGTATCAGCAAAAATACGAAGAACGGGTTGCCCTGCGCGACGCAGGCATCGAATTCGATCCCCTGGGCAACTGCCAGCCCCCGGGAGCCCCAAGAGGTTTATCCGAACCCTTTCTGCGGGAATATGCCATTCAGCCCCACCAGACCTGGTTGATGAATGAAGTAGCCAGTGAAACCCGTCGCATCTATACCGATGGTCGCACTCACCTCAATGAGCTCGATCGTTTTCCTACCTATGACGGTGATTCCATTGGCTTCTGGACCAGCGATCATAAACTGGTTGTTCACACCAACCAGCTGCAATGGGGTATGTACCAGCGTGGCCAGCCGGATTATTCGGATCAGATCGAACTGGTCGAGGTTTATCAGAAGGCCGATGACAAAACGCTGGTGCTGCATGTCTGGGCCTATGATCCGGAAGTGTTGATGGAGCCCTGGTATACCCGCAAGGAATATATTCAGCTGACCAATACGGACAAGCAGATTCGCATGCACTACTGGTACTGTTTCGATGGCCAGAATAATGCTGTCGAGGAACAGGAAGACGGTTCAACCAATTTCATTGATTTCGATTTTGACTGATAAACCAATACTGATTTGAGGTGTGACATGAACAAACTGAGAATTCTGACTGGCCTGATCCTGGCCATGACCCTGATGCCCTTGCAGGCCCACCATTCCACTGCCATGTTTGATGATCAGCGCGAAATCACCGTGACCGGCACCATCAAGGAATTTCAATACACCAATCCCCATTCGTGGCTGATTATTGATGTCACCAATGACGACGGCAGTGTCACCACTTGGGGCTTTGAAGCCGAGGGGCCCACTACCCTGACCCGCTCAGGCATACGCAAATCAACCCTGCCGCCGGGCACAAAAATTACCATCACCGGTCACCCGATGAAAGATGGTCGTAGCGCGGCGGCCTGGGTCGTGGCAGAGCTGGAAGATGGCACAGTGCTCAATCCCCGCGCCGGATTTGTAGCCAGATAAAGAATAGTTAGCATTTTATAAAAGGGAAACTGAACAATGGCACATGCTTATAAAACACGCTTTGGCGCCCTTGATGATTATGACAAAGGGCGAGTGGAACCGGTCGACGATGATGTGAGGCACTACGCCTTTTCCAATTGTTTCGAGATCGCCAACAATTCACAGCCCTATGAAAAGGTGGTGTTCGGGCAAAATCAGGAATACGTACTGGAAGTCGTGCGCGCCGAGGGAGACTCCCCCTGGTATACCTGTGCTCATGATGAATTTGCCTTGAGCATGGACGGTGAGGCAGAAATTCATTTCATCGATCTGGATGCATCCCAACGAGTTCAGGACAAGGAAAAAGAAGGCGCAATTCTGGTTAGCGCTGAACCAAAAGGGCCAGTCATGGGTTGGGTAAAAATCGGACGCGGCCATCAGGCCATGTTGCCAGCCGGCGCGGCCTATCAGTTTCGCGCTCAGTCACCCGCAGTCATTATTATGCAGACCTGCAAGGGTGAGTTATCCATCGAACGCTGGGCAGATATCTGCCAGAGTGCCTGAAGGGGAAAAATATGACTAATTCACACGGTTACCAGGATTTCACGCTCGGCGGCTTCGGCTTTGCAAGAGATGAGTATTTTTGCCATATCACCTGGCAGACTCATGATGGCAGACCCATGAGCCACACTATGGACGCAGGCAATTATCTGCGTGCACTGATGCGCGATGTAGCCTGGGGATTCTTCTATGGCTGGGTAAATTTCGATGATGTGATTGGCACCGTGAATCATTATGCCACCGTGGATTTATTTGCCGGGGCCTACAATGGTGCCATGAAAACTGCCGGCATCGACCGTCTTGAAAACTTTCCCACCGATGATATTCGCCAGGTATTTGAAGCCATGCTGGCTGACTGGACCAATGCCGACTTTGATCCCTTTGCTGCGCCTCAGGAAACCGGGTCCCCCTATGGTCCAAAAAATGGTGACAATATGCCCGCCATCACCCGAGCCCGCGAACTGGCCAGGCGCTGTGTCGGGCTTGAAGGCGATTTGGCACTGCGCACAGATGAAAGCGGCGCCCCGGTGAACAGAGCCTTCGCCGATGTGCCACAGGATAAACCGGAAATTCATGCCGAGCCGGGCTATGAAAACCAGGTCCATGCCTTTAATTTATTTGCCTTTCTCTCCCGCTCCCAGGTGACCTGGAATCCCTCTTTTACCTCGGTGGTGAAAAACAGTTTCATGTGCCCCACTACCGAAGAACATATCCTCCCCATCATTCATGGCAATGACCGCGTTGAATGGTTTTTCCAGATGTGCGATGAAATTCACTGGGATTGCGCTCACAAGGATACGGGGGAACCATTGGCCAGGGTCATCATGAAAGCTGGGGACATGGCCGCCATGCCGGCTTACTGCAGACACCAGGGCTACAGCCCGAAACGCTCCATGCTGCTGGTCTGGGAAAACGGCTCCCCCACCCTGGTAGACGATATCAAGAGCGGCGCCGCACCAGAAGTGCCGGTTGAATTCTAAAGAAATAAAGGGGACGGAGGGAATTAAATTTAATCCCTCCGTCCCTTATATTCTTTATTACCGATACTCAGGGTAAAAGCAATGCACACACTAAAAATACTTTTCAGGATGGCTCTGCTGTTTTGCCTGTTACCTGCAATGCAGGCAAACGCTCATCATTCTGCTGCCGTTTTTTACAATACGGATGACGAGCCGATTTCAATAACAGGCACAGTAGCCAAATTCAATTTTCGAAATCCCCATGCCATCGTGGAATTACTGGTCACCACCGAATCCGGTGAAACCCAGCGCTGGACCTGCGAAACGTCAGCGCCGTCAGCACTACGCCGTCGTGGCTGGAGCCAGGAAGTAATGCAGGAAGGTGACACGATGACCCTTGAAGGTATTCGGGCAAGGGATGGCTCCCTGTTAATGCGAATCACCCGTGCAGTCAAAGCTGACGGCACGATAATCGGTGTATCCAGGAGTCTCGATGACTGATCTGCACAAATTCATATGTCTGTTACTGTGTCTGGCAACAATGGGTGCTTCTACCATGCTGGAAGCACAACCCGATTTGAGTGGCTACTGGATGATTTCCTTTGGCCCGATTCCCCCCCAACGGGAAGCGACATCTGAAGAGCAGGCGATGATAAATGCGCTCCCCCCGGGCACCCTGCTGTTAGCGGACTCGGGACTGAGGGAGTTTCCTGAAGGGGATTATGGCGGTCTGAATATCACAGAGTCTGCCCGGCTGAAGGCAGCGAGCTATGATCCATCGGTCCAGGTTGAGTTAGGCAGTACCTGCCAGCCTCCCAGTATCATCTATTCCATGCAGGGGCCGTTTCCCATGGAGATTTACCAGGGACGTGACCTGGTGGTAATAAAGATGGAATATTTTGATGTGGTGCGAATTATTCACATGAACATGGATGCGCATCCAGACAATTTACCGCCGACAGTCAGTGGTCATTCCATTGGCCATTGGGACGGCGATACGCTGATTGTCGATACCATCAATATCAAGGAAAGTACTTTCCTGAACAATGGTCTGGATCATACTCAGGACATGCATCTGGTGGAACATTTTCGACTTGGCGAAGACGGTGAGAAACTTTTCATCATGCAGGAATATGAGGACCCGGCCGTATTTGCCGGCCGCTCGGCCCGGCTGATTCCCCTGAACAAGGGTGGCGAGGACGATGTGGTCTGGCCCTATGACTGCGATCCTAGTTATGGCGCTGCTATCGAGACACGGGAACAGAACTGAAAAGCTGATAGCGCATGGTATTTTATGGCGCCCAAAAAAAACAAACCGGTTCCAGACTGCAGTCTGGAACCGGTTTAATTTATGTCGCAGTTTTAAAATCAGTCAGTAGCAAAACAATACAGCAAGCCTGCACCACCCACCTGAACCAGCGCCTGCTGAGTGCAGCCTGGTGTACCATGGGATGAGTTCCAGGAAGAGCCCGGATCATTAAAAGAATAGCGATCGGCATGACCTACCCAGGCACTGCCCTCATCATTGCTGGTCCAGTTGTTACAGGTTCTGTCCTCACCATCCGGCATGGCCGTGCCATCCATCTGTGAACCCGTGAGCACATCGTGCTCGGTAAAGTCAGGGTTGCCATCAATGCGTGAAGCAAACTGGTGACCGTTTTCATCACGGATATGCATCCAGTTAAAATTTGAATTGTCATAGTGGAGATTTTCCACGCTGGTGGCCATAACCACCCCCTTGGAATTCGCCCAGGGACCTTCACCAATTCGATCACGAGCATCAACACCATTACGACCTTGAGTACTCAGGTAGGCTTGCCAGGTATGGTGCCCTGCTCCGGCTTCAGTCGCCAAGGCCTGACAATGGGCATCAGCGCCGGCGAGCCCGCCCAGATTTCCGCCATCACCCATAGTCCTGCTGGTGATGAAAAATGTCATTTCAGGACGTTCGGCAGCAGCATCTGGCTGCGCTGCTGATACCAGGCAGGGAAGTGTCATTACCCCCAGCAAACAAAGAGTTTTTACAGTTTTATTTATCATTGATTCCTGCTCCTTTTTTTATAGTTTTATCGTTACATAATTCCAGTTAAGACTGGACCAATTCAATAGTGATGCCATCAAGATCTTTAAAGCGAAATGTGTTTGCCTCTTCAGCAGAAAACAAGCAACACTATCATTTTTATATCAATCAGGGTGCAACCACCCCGTTGAATTTGCGCTCAACTGTCCAGTTGTCATCCCGACACAGACCACAGTCACTGCCAATGAAATACAGGGCACCCTGGCGATCACCGCGAAGCTGCCAGTTCAACCATTGCACCGCAACCTGGGCGGCACTACCCCCGTTTTCATCCATGAACGTGCCACCGTGGCCCCTATCAATGTTAGCCACCGCTACAGGCACATGAACAAGGCGCTGGTAATCATCCATGCCATTGGCATAGGCAATATCTGTTTCGCCACCGAGAATATAAATAACCGGAGTATGGATATCGGCAAGTGCCTCTTTTCCAATATTCATGTCAGGAATGGCAACAGGCGGGGCTTCGTTGAAGATACCCGTATTGTGCATCACCAGGGTTTTTACCCGGGGATCAGCAGCAACCTGATTTACCTGTACACCACCACAACTGAATCCGGACAGCGCCACCTGGTCAGGATCAATGCGACCGTAGTAAGGACTTTCGAGGCGCTGGTTTTCTGCCACCGCCCAGTCAATGGCCTGACGCAAAGAGACAAATGAAGTCCGGGGCGACTGTTCACCTTCAGTAGGTGGCTCACGCTCAGGGGCACCCGGACCACTGAGAATGCGCCCACCGGCAATTACCAGGTAACCGTGAGACGCCAGTTCCAGCAAATGGAAACGGGAGCTGGCACCATCAAAGGAACATCCTCCATTCCCCCATGCCACTATGCCCAGTTTCAGATCACCGAGAGCATCAAGATCACGTGGACGATAAATAACCTGATCCGGGAGGGAAGCATCCATCTCCTTGATGGCAGAATAAAGTCCAGTTCCAGTGTTATCAGAACGCTGGTTCAATCCCTGCATGACATCAGCAGGCTGGGCAGACGCAAAGCCTGACAGAAATGCAGGCAGGGTACTTGCAATTATCAGAGTAAGAATATGACGGTATATCATAATGATGCCCCTTCTTGTTTTCTTGTTTTGTTTTTAAATGACTGGTTTACTGAGATAAATAGTGATTCCTATAATGCAGTCCTTTATCTGACGGGTAAAGTATAAAAAAGTCTAGTCGATGAGGGATATTATTGAACGCTAAAATCACTTGCAGAAAAAGCATTTTAAATTGACTGAAATGCTGTAAAGGCAGGATTTACTAATCGTCCCCGAATACGATAAATCAACTTCAATGAGAGGTGACATTATGATCAGAACAAAATTGCTTGCACTTATTGGCACTGCTTTACTTTGCTGGGGAACTGCTGCCCTGGCACAAACCGAAATCATGCCGGGCGTGAACGTGGCCAATGTCATCAGAATTTTTGCTACTCCCGATGGTGGCTCCCGGGTTGAAGTCCTTGCCATTTCGCCGGATGCAAAGCCTATTCCTGTTACCAGCATGACCGCAAGCGCCTACGCCGGTTCCGGCGTTAGCAGCGCCCCGGACTGGCACACGGCACCACGGAAACAGTTTGCGATCAATATGAGTGGCGCACTTGAGGTTGAACTGACCGATGGCACCCGCCAGCACATTGGCAGTGATCTGGTATTTCTCGAAGACCTGACAGGCAAGGGCCATATTACCCGCGCCCTGGGTCCGGTCACCAATGTCTTTATTCATGTGCCGGACGATTTTGATATCGTCGCCTGGGCCGCAGGCCGTTAAACGCATATAACAAAGGGAAATCACCATGCCAAAAATACAATCAAAAATTTACAGTGCCTGCCTTTTTCTTGGCAGCCTCTTGCTCAGTACCTGTTTATTCGCCCAAGGGGATTTGCAGCAGATCAAGGTCCACAGCCCATCCCTTGAAGGCAATCTCAATGGCGATAGCGCCGAGCGTGATGTCTATGTTTACCTGCCCCCTGGCTATGAGGATTCCGGGCGGCGCTATCCGGTCATCTATTTTCTGCATGGCTATGGGGTTGGTGCTGAAATCTACGTAAACGGCGTACTGGGTTTACCGGGCTCCGTTGATGACGCCCTGGCAGCAGGCGCGCAGGACTTCATTCTGGTAATGCCTGATGCTTTCAATAAATACAGTGGCAGCATGTATTCCAATTCGCCCACTATTGGTGACTGGGAAAGCTGGATTGCCAAAGATCTGGTGTCCTACATCGACGCCAATTACCGCACACTTGCCCAACGGGAAAGTCGCGGTTTATCCGGTCATTCCATGGGTGGTTACGGCACTCTGCGCATCGGCATGAAAGCACCGGAGGTTTTCGGTGCCCTGTATGCCATGAGTTCCTGCTGCCTGTTAAACAATGCACCGCCGCAGGAGCGGGTGGCAGCCGAACTCACACGAATGGCAGACGGGATAGAAGATTACAAAATGGGATCATTTGAAAACGCCATGCTGGCGCAGGCTTCCGCCTGGGCACCAAACCCCGACAATCCACCCTATTACCTGGATCTGCCCTACAGTGATGGCGTTGAGCAGCCACTGGTGCAACGCAAGTGGACTGCCAATTCCCCGCTGGTGTTTGTGGACCAGTATGTGCCGGCACTGAGACAGTATCGGGCTATTTTTCTGGATGTGGGAAACGAAGATGGCCTGGAAGCCACCAATACGCAACTGGATGCGGCACTCACCCGGCTCGGCATTGAACACGCTTACGAAATCTATGCAGGTGATCACGGCAATCGAGTCGGTCAGCGTTTCATCGACAACTTGCTGCCGTTTTTTACCGGACAACTGGTATTACAATAAAAAATATAAAAGTGAGGTTCAATGCCATGAAGCAAAACATCAAACATATCCTGATCGCCCTGTTGCTGTTACCTCTAGCTGTTATTGCCGCACAGGACGATATTATTGCCGGCTTTTCCAGCGCACGATTGGCGGTTATGGACCAGGCCATTCAGGCAGAAGTCGATGCAGGCAATATTGCCGGCATTGTCGTGGCGGTATCTCGTCATGGCCAGATAGTGCACAACAAGGCCTATGGATTTGCCGACCGGGAAAACCGAAAAAGAATGAATACGGAAAATCTGTTTCGCCTTTATTCCATGACCAAGCCGGTGACCAGTGTGGCCCTGCTGACCCTTTATGAGAAGGGCATGTTCCAGCTCAACGATCCACTGGAGAAATACATACCGCAATTTCGTGATCTGAAAGTCTTTGCCGGCTATGACAGCAGTGGCAACATGATCCTGGAAGCCCCCAAACGTAAACCCACTATCCAGGATGCCTTTCGCCACACAGCGGGCCTGTCAGGCGGCCTCGGTAATCATGCGGTAGATGCCATCTATCGCGAGCACGGGCTGATGATGTTCCAGCTGGATTCCCTGAGCCAGGAAATTGAACAACTGGCTAAGGTTCCCCTGCGTTACCAGCCAGGGGAAGAATGGGTTTACGGCCTCAATCATGATATCCAGGCTTATCTGGTAGAAGTATTGTCTGGAATGCCTTTCGGTGAGTACCTGGAGCAGGTGATTTTTGAACCCTTGGCTATGAACGACACCATGTTTGGTGTGCCACGTTCCCGCGCCGATGATTTTGCTCATGTCTACCAACCCAATGGCGAAGGCGGATTACAACCGGAAACAGAGGATCGCTATGCCCGCTTTACCGATCATCATTTTGCGACACTGAGCCTGTCTTCCTCCACCGGGGATTACCTGAAGTTTGCGCGCATGCTGCTGGGCGGCGGAGAACTGGATGGGGTGCGCATCCTCGGCCGTAAAACAGTGGAGATGATGTCTCAGAACCACTTGCCTGAAAGCATCCCTTCCATAAATAACGGCACCGGGCCTTCTGCAACAGGATATGGGCTGGGGGTTTCCGTGACACTGGATGCCGCACAACTGGGTAACATGGACAGCAAAGGCAGCTTCGGCTGGAGCGGTGCAGCGACCACGAATTTCCGTGTTGATCCGGCAGAAGACATGACCTACGTCATTATGGGACAGACTTTTCCCAGCAACTCGGCAATCCTGAACAAGGTACAGACCCTGATTTACCAAGCCCTGGTGGAATAATGTCTGCCAGGCGAGAGGCCTCTAATAGGAGGCACCAAAATTATTAACTATTTATAACAGGCATTGATTGCCCAGATAACCACCGCCACCACAGTAGGTAAGGTCCTGCATCTGCATCAGAATGCCATCCGGATCAGTAAAATAGACTTCAGGGGTTCCGCCTTCGACGCCACCCCGTTCTGGCATGCGCCGGCTTACATAATGCATCATTGGGCCAATCTGGCCATCACCACGCGCGCTTAATCCGTAGTCAGTTAATTTCTCGAGCATCTGTGCTTCATCAAAATCATGAATATTGAAACTGGCATGATGAATATTGGCAGGAGCCTGCCCCTGGCCTGGAAATGGGCCTGCATACATGACAAATTGATAGCCATCACCAATACCGGTTACCGGCGAACCTGCTCCCTGGTAGGCCTGAATCTTGAGATCGAAAGCCTCCTGGTAGTATTTGTTTGCGCCAGCGCCGTCGTTGACAAAGGCGGTGAAGTGATTGATTTCATTCAAGTCAAAAAGTCCGGAGGGTGCAGGCTCACCCGCTTCGCAAATATTCCCCAGCGGACCACTGCCGCCGCAATAGGAGTCATCTACCAGCTGCACAATGACACCATTGGCATCGGCAAAATGAAGTTCCGGTGTTCCCTGCCTGTCAGCAACCCACACACTCATGGCATTTTCAATGCCTGGTGTGGATACATCTGGCGCCTGTATCTCTGTAAAGCCTGCCGAAACAAGCGCTTCGTGTTGAGTAACAAGATCAAAATCCTGGACGCTGTATCCCAGCTTGGTGATCGCCGGCATTTCGCCCTGCATGACCTGTCTGACCGCCATAAACTGGTTACTGTTACCTATCTGAAGACAGGTACGTCCGGCAAAGGTTGAAATAATATTCATCCCAAAAAGTCCCTGATAAAAATCCAGGCTGCGTTCAACATCCGCCACGTTGATCTCAAAACAATGAAGTTTATTGAACTTGATGCCTGTTGATGAGGTTTGCGCCAAAAGTCTGGAGAAAGGCGACGAACAAACTCCTGCGGCAGCAGCCAGCTGAAGAAAACCTCTTCGCTTGAGCCGCGAAAAAGGTGAAGTCGGGCAGGCATTATTTTTCATTTTTTATCCCTCTAAACAAAGGTCTTTATTCGGTAAATTATGCATGGAATGTAATCGTGGCGCTTATCCCTGATTACATTGATATAGTTGTATTTTATACTTTGTCCGGTTATAACACTTTAAAAATAATATAAAAATACCCGGGGACATAAACTGATCAATGTTCTATATCCAATCAATTAGACTGATTGTTTTATTTTTCTGTGCCACCTCAGCGGTATTGGCTCAGGATGCAGGCAATTTAGCCGATGCAGCCATGAAAGGTGATGCAGTCCTTGTCGGACAATTGCTGGATCAGGGAGCAAACCCCGATGAATCAGGTCAGTTCGGCACCTCGGCAATACACTGGTGCGTTGAAGCTGAAAATATTGACCTGTTGAGTAAATTGCTGGCTGCTGGAGCCAACCCGGATCTTGAAACCCCTTATGGGGTAAGGCCCCTGATTCTGGCTGTAGAGAAAGGCAGTACTGCCATGGTGGAACTATTGCTTGATGCTGGCGCCGACCCTGAGACACTGGATAATG
>Ga0255763_1001055_pt1 | contig 29313 bp, 42 predicted proteins | sample 041ome_2_FD_179963 | JGI IMG/M metagenome (GOLD analysis project Ga0255763, IMG submission 179963) | Coastal salt marsh microbial communities from the Groves Creek Marsh, Skidaway Island, Georgia - 041406US metaG (version 2) | ecosystem: Environmental > Aquatic > Marine > Intertidal zone > Salt...
ATTGGCATGGAATATCACATTCCCACTCCCACGATTAACTCGGCGGTGAATACACGATTCACGAGTCGTACGGTTAAGGCGGTTAATACAGCCAATCATAAAAACTGTGCCATCGATTTTACAGTCGCTGTGGACGCACTTCGTTTTGTGTTCGCGACATCCCTCCTCGAGGGTTACGATCTCATGGAGACTCGGCACGTGTCTAATGAGAGTATCAAGCAGGCATGGTCTTCGGGTACTATCATCGAGTGTCCAATGATTGGTGAGGATTACCGCACCATCATCGAACAGACGGCTGAAAACGCACGAGTCATGGTGATGTATTGTGTTGCAGCAGGTATCCCATGCCCCGCCGTGCAAGCCGCACTTTCCCAGTATGATTTCATTCATGAAAAATCGACATCCATGAAGTTTATCATGGCCCAACGAAACTACTTTGGTCAGCACGAGATGATGGAAGCATGATCCCATAGATAATCAACTTCCTTCTCTTTCAGGAACATCTTTCTGTTTCCATTTTTGATTTCTCTGAGTACATTTTCATAGGCACACCCACCCATATCAAGTTCCCATTTATCATTGTCATTCATGAGGATGTGTTTATCCCCTGGGACCATCTTGGCGAGGTCTGCTTCTAATTCAATACCCTCATATGTCATTCTAATTTTGCATTCTGTGGGTGCCGTACCCCTGTACTCTATGTTTCTCGCAATTTGAATTATTTCCGGCTCAACTAAAGCCAATTCTTTTAAGATTTCTTCACGATTTCTAAACGTATGTTTCGCGACGATTGTCGCGAACAACAGGACACAATGACTTTGATACATGTCCCCCACTATACCCACAGTATCAAAGTAATTAATCCTTTCATTCATGTCACCACTCTCATGAAGTTTGATTTTGATAGACTCGAGTTTCTTTGGTGTCTGGATGTGCTGCAAGACATCTTTACCGAGATAGTGATCGTTGTACACCACCTTCAGATTGTTTTCATCGATGAAGTCTTTGATTCTCTCAAAGTCATACTTGGAGTGACCGTGAGGTTTCTCAAGGATGTACGTCGCATCTACAAGACCGAGGTAGGGTTCCACATTTTCGCAAAAGTTGTGTGTAGGGATGGACATATACGCCACGACGTTGGGGACACCCTTGAGGTGTTCCAAGTTCGCCACTTGCTGTCTAGAAATGGGAGTGTGAGGGCAATCCAATTTCTTGAGAGCTGGAATGATTCGGGTTCTCGCTAGGTGTCCCCTGGCTCCGAACACGAGGCAGTGATTCATCTATTACTTTTTCCTGACATTAAAATAATGTTCGCCCTCCTCTGTAAACCTATCGCTGTTCCAACACCCAGTGGAAATGCTGTCCTTCGTACCAAGGATTGTCGTATAGCGTATGTGAAGCCATCTCAAGTTCAAGAAGGTGTCTATGAACTTGAGATACTTGAAGCACCTCCCGTAAACGTTAGCGAGTCAGATTAATCAAAACACCCGACTTTGGTTTCATAAAAATAACTTCATCACATTCACCACCCTTCATCACCATCTGTGCCTCACCACATGTGGTTCCGGGTTGTTTGTGACGATCACAAGCAATTTGGGTTCTCTCCGTAATGTCCAATCTTTGGCTGTATCCGATGAACGTTCTGTCGACAATACCATCCTTGTCGAGAGCTTCGACCGTCGCTTTCCATGAATACTTTCCAAAATCCCAATACTTCGTATCATCTACGGGTGGAGGTGGAGCATCCAACGCAGAAGAACGAGCAGGACGCTTCTTCCGCGAAGCCGAGACAAGGGGTGCAAACAAAAACTTAACAACAGTTGCCATTACTGTTCTTAGGTTTAGTACTTTTAAGTTGTTTCTCTCCCAATCGGGTTCGAACCGATGACCTCGCGATTAACAGTCGCACGCTCTAACCAACTGAGCTATGGGAGAATGGGTCCCCTCTATCCGAATCGAACGAATGACAAATGGAACTACAGTCCACTGCTCTACCAACTGAGCTAAGAGGGGAAAGAGCTCCCACGTGGATTCGAACCACGGGTGGTGGATTCAAAGTCCACAGTGTTTACCAACTACACTATAGGAGCCTCGGATATATCATTATTAGTTGGCTCTTCTTTAAGCCCATTTATGAACTTCATACACGTGAGTGAGACGGAGAAAAGACCGGCCGAAGTATTGGCGACAATCATCGGAACGACGTTGAAGTATACGGAGTATACCAGACCGAGAGAACTCGCCAACATATTAAGGTTCAAGAATGTATAATTTATCGCGTGAGTATCTTTGGTTCGGTAGACATGTACAACTTGAGGTACAAACATAATCGATATGAGTATCGAACTTGTCAGACCGATGCCATCTATGACACTCTCCATTACATGACACTATTTTCTAATGTTTAAGTAGGTATGAAACTCTTCATCGCGGTGATCATATTGGTTACTCTACTCGTGTTCATTTTTTTTCGTAGAAGATGGGTCGGTGAGTTTGACTATAAATGTTTTTTATTGACTGTCAAAGATCAAAAGGAACGCCAGGAACGATTCTTCAAGAGTCATAGAAAGGATATTCCTGTCGAGGTCATATATGGTGCGGACACACGGAAAGTAAAAATTGCCCGAGAATTTGAAGAACATGTAGACCCGGATTATTTTGAGAAAGCTATTGAGATGCATTATGATTCTAATGTGAAACGACCAGATATAACCTATTTTAACCTGGGCGCTATCGGATGCTTCTTTGGACATATGGAATTTTACGAAAGGTGTTTTAAACAGGGTCTTAAGTATGCATTAATATTTGAAGACAATGTCATTATCAAGTCAGATGATCTGTATGATCAAATTCAGAGTGTCATCGATGAGAAGGGTACCGAATTTGAAATGTGTTTCTTCCATTGCCTGTCAAGACTTCCAGATGAGAAAGAAGGTACCCTTGAAAAGGTCAAATGGATTTCGAGTACGAAGTGTTATCTCATCAACGTCAATAACATGCGAAAGTATCAAAAATATTTTTACCCCATGGATAATCACATCGACATGAAACACGAGGACTTGATCGAAAGGGGTGCTCGTATTTATTACAAGGATTTACGAGAATATATGCTCATCGATAGAAGTCACAGGAGTATGATCAATCATAACGAGCATGGAAGTCCAGAATTCTTTTCACGACATAATCCATCGGCGACTCCGAGTGACCTCAAGTGGGGATACTAATTCCATGGAATGTCTTGAGGTCTGTAACGACACCCGACTTTGAGAAAATCTACAAACACATCTAAATCATCTTTTGTTTGAATGATATCGAGCATGTCACCGACATAGGCGTTATACCTTTCATGCTTACCTGCATGTACGAGGCGGTCTTCCCTCACTTGAAGAACTTCTTTACCGTATCTCGTCGGAAGCATCACTATATTTGAACTTGCATTTACGTCATAGTCAAATCTTTTAACTGTAAGATGTTTAGCATGTTGTTTAGGTATCACATGATGATCTTCGACGAGACCCTTATTGTGGAGACCCCATCGCACCTTAAACATTTTGCGTGCAACCGATCCGTACCGCATCCCCTACTAATATACAGCATTTTTACATCGAGGAAAACCCGGTGTAAAAATGTTCCAAACGGGGCTCGAACCCGTGACTTTGGCGTTATAAGCACCACACTCTAACCAACTGAGTTATTGGAACAAAGGTGCAACTCGACCACTTGACTAGTCGTTATGTATAACACATATTACTCACAGGTCTAAACTTTAAGTATGTAATCATAGAACTTGATTCTCGTGTTTCCTCCCTGGATGAAGTTATCAAACTTCTGTGCATTCTCGAAAGCTTCCCGGGCGACTTTAACAGAGAGGATCGTATCGTACGCACACGCTTCAACATCACGTATAACAAAACCGGGGTTCATAACCTTGGGTTCTACATCCATGTCGTCGTGGATAAAATCCACGACATCTTGATACTCACACGCCTCTGCGACGACTACGACTGCGTACCCGTATCTTTCATAGTTTTCTGCGATTTGTTTCATCGTCGTCGAATTAACCGTTTGGCGATTGATGACATCAGTCACCTTCGAATACCTGGCATATGTTGCATTCGTCGAAAGATCTGTGACACGGTGTCCAGGCGCTTCTACGAAAACAATTGAATTTGTTGAAGTGGCTTCGGTGTGTGCATAGTCTATGTACTTTGCAAACTCCTGTACAGCTGTTTGAAACCCGATAGATTCCATACCTGGGATGTCATCGAAGATGGTCTTGGCGATACCGATGATATTCGTGTTCACGCGTTCGTCGAGTGCGAGTTGAGCGGCACTCTTCATCGATTCATTCCCACAAATACAGTAGAGACGGTCGAGTTCGTTCACTCGGTCTACGACTTGATCCAATTTTACGGGTTCACAAGACACGCGGAGAATCGATCCAGCACCTTCTTCGATTTTCTGACGCGAAAGCTCTGTTCGGATATTATTGTTTAGACCACGGAACCCTTCGTTGAATCCAATAATTCGACTATCTTTAGAACTCTCGAGACGTGTTAGGGTGTGGATAATGTTATTGACACCTGGACACACACCACCGGCTGTGAGGATGCCGACGTTCATTTGTATTTATAAAACCTTATCTTTTATATACATTCCGGTCAAAAATCCTAGTATGTTTGTGAGGTTGTCACCAACTGAAAAGTGCCACGTATTTTCTTGTGAATTCTTGATACCAAATGCACGATCGATAAAGTTTTCGTATTTCGGTTTTCCACCGTATACTCGACGGAACCAAAGAGGTGTTTCCTCATCAGACTTATAAAGACAACCACCAAACTTTTTTGAAGATAACCAAAACTCGAAAATTTCCCATGCGACACCTAAAGTGATCCAAAACCAAAACTGCTTTGGAAACAGAGCTCCAAGTAATGTGAAAAATATGAAGTGACTATATTGAAACCCATAAAATTCTCGACGAAAGCAGTCATCGGGTGTTTTCTCACACGAGCAGTGATTCGCATACAGGAGAAACCATGTCGCGAATAACAAAATGATGAGTACCCTCATATATTATCTGAATACATTTTAATAATGTCTGTCGAGGTTGTGACGTACGCCAACAAGTCTCAGGGTATGTTTGAAGAGTTGGTCAACAACGAGTTTGGTATCCCCGTCAAAGTCCTGGGATGGGGTACGAAGTGGAATGGATATTCTGATAAATCTAAAGGTCTTTTGGAATATATGAAAACGAAAAACGACGACGATGTAATTGTTTTTGTTGATGGATTTGATACCAAAGTTAATAAAAGTCCTGAAAATGTCATGAAACTTTTCAAACAATGTAACTGTCGCGTTCTATTTTCAAACAACCCACCATGGTTTCTTCAAACACTTATATTTGGGACATGCGATGGTTCAATCGCAAACGCTGGTATGTATATGGGTTATGTAAAAGAATTGACTATCATACTACAAAACGAAGTCGATTTACAATGTAAAGACGACCAGGTCAATTTAAATGGGTTATGTAGAAAATACGATTTTGTAAAAATTGACAAAAATGAAAAAATTTTCAAAAACTTTAGTCCAATCCAAAAAATCAAAGAGAGTGGTGCAGTATTTGTATCTTTTCCAGGAACCCTAGGTATAGATAGATACACTAGAGGTTTTTTCGAATACACACAATTCGTATACATATACGCGTTGTGTCTACTCATAGTAAGTATGGGTATATTCCCAAAACATTCAAGGGTGCTTCTATCTCTTTTAATTGGGTTAGTACTATTTTACATTCTATTTGCTGACAAGTCATGTACCTCAAAATAACTTGAGCATATTAGCCAGTTCACCCATCAACACGATCTGCTGAGACATCACCATCAGTTTCGCCGTGTCCGTCTTGGGAGATATGTCACCGTACCCGACTGTGCTCATGGTAGTGAAAGCAAAGTAAAATGGATCGAGTGGGGATGTAAATCCGAAACTCTCGGGGTTCATCTGACTGTACAAAAGACCATACACTACGGTGATAACAAGTATGTTCAAGAATGTTTTCATTCTATTATACCTCAATAGAATTTTGTCGAGGCAAATCTTGACTCCTCCTATTAAAGTTCAGTTTTCTCACACTCTTCATCCATCTGGACACTGGGTTTGCCGTAGAAGATATGGTCGATGCCGCGTCATCACTCATGATGATACTGAGACCATTGCACACATCAGGTTTATTCTCTCTATCCGGAAATTCTATGTTGAAAGCCTGTATCGATATAGCCGGTATATCTGGGGCATCATCGAGGAGTCGGTCGTATTCCTGGCGCGCCTTTTGTACAAATTCGAGTACATCCTCTCGATGTTGGACATCGAGGGACAATTCCATGTCGATATTCCTATAAAACTTAGAGTACTGGACACACATAGCAGAGTGTGCCTCAGCTAGGTTCGCACTCTGACTGAATTTACTTATTGAAGTGAGAATACCACCGAGAACATTAAGGAATGCAAAGAAGTACTGGACTATCATAATCCTATTCTTGGTGTCTGTTGAAACATCATCGTTACCACTGGGGTTGAGCACGGCGAAGCCACCGACACCCGTGATACTCGCGATGACTATACTCGGATATGACAAGTAGTCATGTTGCTTTTTGAAATAAAGACGAGCGTGATTATGAAGCCATCTGTACCCAGCAGCTTTCTCGGCCCAACGTACCAAGAGGTTTTCTTGCTTCTCACACCAGAAATGCTCATGGGGCACATCCACTTCACCCATTACTTTACTTGAATATTTTTTGCACACTCCCTGGCGAGAGTGTCGACCGCTTCATTTAGGGGGTGGCCATTATGTGCCTTGACCCAACGCCATTCAATCATCTTCACCTTTTCCCTGAATGTATCAATTTGAATCCAAAGTTCTTTATTTTTTACAGGTGTCCCCGCAGAAGTCATCCACCCATTCTTTTTCCAGTTAATGATCCATTTAGTAATACCATTTTTCACGTAGTTACTATCTGTGAAAATACGCACCTCAGAGATATCCCTCTTCACGCACTCTTCAAGGGCTTTCGCCACCGCAGTCATCTCCATAATGTTATTGGTCGTCTTTGCCATGGCACCACATAACTTCATACCTTCCCCTATGGCTCCCCATCCACCAGCTCCTGGGTTTCCGAGACAACTTCCGTCTGTGTAGATTTCGTACATACTTTCTTATTGCGTGTATCTTTTATATCGTACCGAGAAGAAGAGCTAAAAATGTACCCACGCATAAGAAGCAGCCCAAGATACCATGAATGTTCATACAGGTTGGTTCAGGTTTAGTTACACCACAAAGTACTGTCTGAGAGAGACTGATCGACGATGAGGACATACAAGACAAGAGTAGAATGACGATAGCGTTCATTTATACGTTCACATTTTAAGATATTTGAGTACCTTAAAATTTGATTTTTATTAAAAAACTAAGACTGGATGGTGCTTAGTTGGAGAAAGCGAGGCCGCCCATACCCGATTGGATGCGGAGGACGTTGTAGTTGGTCGCGAACATGTGCATGTTGGTCGCGTCACCGGCGGGGTGCTGGACAACCTGGACCTGCGCGTTGTCGATGCGGGAGAAGTTGCAGGTACCGGTGGGCTGGTGCTCCTCGGGCTTGAGCGCGAAAGAGTACGAGTAGATACCGGGCGCGGGGTTACCGGAGTGGTGGTTGTAGGGCTGCACCTGGTTGAAGTACTTGCCCTTCTGCTCCTTGAAACGGTCCTGGCCGTTAAGGATGAGCTTGAAGGAGTCAAGGGGACCAACAGTCTCCTCGGTGTAGCGGGAGGTGGAGGGGCCGGTGGCGTACAGGGGGGTACCAACCGCGGAGATGGGCACGAAGCAGTTGGAGAGGTCGGCCGCGTCGAGAGGGTTAGACTCGAGAACGATGCCGGCGTCGGTGGAGACGTTGGAGAAGTTCCACAGGGTGTTCTTGTTGGCGGCAACGTTGGAGAAGCACCACACAAGCTCCTTGACGGGGTGGTTGTACGAGAGGCGGACCTGCTTGGTACCGGCCGAGGTGACGGTGTCGGTGCCGGTGTGCTGGACCTGCTCGATCAGGTACTCGTGACCCTTCTGGGCGAAGCGGCGACGCTCCTCGGTGTCAAGGTACACATAGTTGGCCCACACCTTGAAGGTCTGGGTGTCGAGGAAGGAGGAGAAATCGGACGCGAGGTCGATGTCGATGCGCACCTCGTGGTACTGGAGGGCGATGAGGGGCAGGTAGAGACCGGGGTTGCGGTTGAAGAAGAAGATCAGGGGCAGGTACACAGTCTTGCCGGCACCCGCGGTGGTCATCTTACCCCAAGTAGCCTTCTTGGACTCATCGAGGTACAGCTCGGAGTACATGCGCCACCACTTCTGGTAGTGCTTGTCGATGCGCTGACCACCGATGGACAGCTCGACGTTGTTGACGGCACGCTCGGCGACCCAGTTGCAGTCGTCGACGGACTCGGAAGTCGCGGTGTTGGAAGTGAGCGACTTGAGCTCGATGTACATGTCACCGACGAGATCACCGTTACGGGCGACAGTCACGGACACGCGGCCGGAGTTGGCGGCAGTACCGTTGACGGTCTGCTCGATGTTCTCCATCGCGAAGTTGGTGTGGCGCTTGTACTTGGCCTGGAAGAAGGTCACCTCAGGGTTACCGGTAAGGTAGACATCCTGGGCACCGTAAGCGACGAGTTGCATAAGACCGCCAGCCATTTTGAGAGTTGTTGTACTATAAGCAGAGAAAATAATTTCGGTCAAACGCGCATTTCCCGACCCCAATTTTTCTCAGACCAAATTATAATGACGACCTATCCTGACGAAATTCCCGAGGAGCCCAACGAGGAGACTGACACCGAGACCGAAGATGAGATTGAGATCGAGGAAGGTGAAATCGTTTCTGGAGATGAACTCGAGGACTTCGATGAACCCGTCGACATCGCCGAGTTGATGACATCTCTCCTGGCTACTGAGGATGGAGACACAGTGTGTTCGGCGCTGGTCAATATCGCCAATCAACTTCAGACCCAGAATAAAATTTTGATAAAGATGCTGAGTAAAATAAATTCGGCTTAAGGATAAAACCTATAATATGTGTAATGAGAGAAACTCACTTCATTGATAAGGACCCTAACATCTATGAAGCACTCACCGAGCTTCAGAAACGTAATGTCCAGTCAATGAATGAAGAACAAATCCTGAGCATTATCGAAGACTTTGAGTTTCGATGGTACCTACACGATACAGAAGGCTACTCCCCCTGTATGGAGCGAGCGACAAAACTGGGATACCATCAGTTTATTCATCCAGACAATTTCAACGAGATTGGAATTCCCAAGCCGGATCAGATTGACATTATGGCAATCAGGGGTATCAAGAATCGAATGATTAACTTTCTCATTCAGTTGAACAATCACGTTCAAATTCACATCAACGATTACAAGTATGACGATGAAGTGACGATCAATAAGCGAATTAACAATATCATCCTACAGATTGAGGATGGGTTTGAGAATGTTCGACGTCATCAGATTTCGTATGAACGGGTGATTGCTCCGACCGCTCTTCCTCAGGTGAGTGTGTATACCGACCCATCCACGATGGATGAAGAAGAGATTGAAAAATCTTCACCATTTCAAAAGTGTTTGATGATCACACTCAAGGAAGCGTACCGTGCTGGGTATCGACGATACAAGGGTCAGTGCTGCGAAGAAATTAAGACGGTAGAAGGTCACCGAACGAGGGCCTGGAATCCGATCTTCACTATCGAGGAATTTGTCTATTCTCTCCCGAAGAAGGAGAGTAACTTTACAAACTGGAAGAACTTCACGAGCAAGGGTTCAATCTTTAGGGATGTGATTGATAACATATCGAAGTGTGAAGACGCACAGTTCCCCGAAATTAAGAAGAGGCGTCATGTGTGGTCGTTCAAGAATGGTGTCTTCGTGGGAAAAGAGTGGATCCCCGACCGCGGTGTGTATGACTGTCGTTTTTACCCATACAAGAGTGATAAATTTGCCTGTCTGGACCCGAGTATCGTCGCCTGTAAGTATTTTGATCAACAGTTTGATGACTTTTCTCACATTGAAGACTGGACAAAGATTCCCACACCTTATTTTGATTCGATCCTGAAGTATCAGAAATTCAACGATGATGTGTGTAACTGGGCGTACGTGATGGGAGGTCGCCTATGCTTTGATGTCGGTGAACTCGATGGATGGCAGGTGATTCCATTCTTCAAGGGTATCGCTCGGTCGGGTAAGTCCACCCTGATCACAAAGGTGTTCAAGAAGTTTTATGAGAATGAAGATGTGGGAACACTTTCCAACAACATCGAGAAGAAGTTTGGTCTCTCCGCAATCAAAGATTCCTTCATGTTCATCGCTCCAGAGGTGAAGGGTGATCTCGCACTCGAACAGGCTGAATTTCAGTCGATCGTTTCGGGTGAAGATGTTTCAGTTGCCGTGAAGAACAAGACGGCCATGTCTTTTGAGTGGAAAGTCCCAGGTGTGTTGGGTGGTAATGAAGTCCCAAACTGGAAGGATAACTCAGGTTCCGTACTTCGTCGCATTCTTCCATGGAACTTTGGTAAGCAGGTTCAGGATGCGGATCCCCAACTCGACGAGAAGCTTCACAATGAACTACCCATCATTCTACTGAAATGTGTTCGTGCGTACTTGGACTATTCCAACAAGTACAGAAATAAGGATATCTGGAACGTCGTCCCTTCGTATTTCAAACAGATCCAGAAGCAGGTGGCGATGGTGGCGAGTAGCCTTACAAACTTCCTCGAGTCTACCTATGTCGTGGTCGGTGAAGAATTCTTTGTACCCCAGAAAGAGTTTGTGGCTAAGTTTAACCAGCACTGCAAGGAGAACAACCTTGGGAGTCACAAGTTCCATCAGGACTTCTACGCGGGGCCGTTCAGTTCGCGCGATATCGAGGTACGCGTCGAAACGGTCAAGTACAAGGGAAGGATCTGCAAGAATCAACCCATCATTTACGGTCTGGATATCGTGACAGACGACTTGACATATACAGATGATAACTAAAAAAAATATACACCAATAGTAATATGAGCCAGAGGGTCAAAGAATTTGTCCGTCAATCTGGAGTAGAAGTTCAGACTCCTGACTCAAACTCGAATGATGAGTTTGCAAAGGAACTGGAGCAGAATATGCTGCGTAGACAGCGCGAACGCGCCGCGGGATTTCGCACACCCCCGCGCCCGATGCCTCGTCAGGTTCAGGTTCCTCAACGTCTTCAGAGGAATTTGGTAAATGATCGGTCGTATGCGGGCGCTTTTAAGCAATTTGAAAATAACTCACCACTCGAGAACGAGTTCAACGATGTGAAACTCTCCGCGAACGAGGAAAAAATGATTGACAACCTGGTACAGGAATTTGATTCACCCCTTCAATTCAGTAAATTTAATCCAGGTATGTTTAACGCCACAGTAGACTCTGGGTTTGGACAAAAGGATGTTGTCGTCGATCTCAAAAATATACTCGCAAAGAGACCACTCCCAAAATCACCTATTGGTGAGGGTCTTTATTTAGATACGAAAGAGATCAAGGGTGTTTATGGACAATTTAAGACTGGGTTTTCTCACACGCGTGAAGCCGGTCCCAGGGGTTCACTCAACAAGAACTTTTTCAGTGTCCAGATCATGCTCACACTTTCTAATGACATGGAGAGCAAGGGTGCCACAGTAAACATATACCGAAATGGTAAGATTCGATTCTCCGGAGGATTTGTTGGTACGAACATTGCGAATCAACCTGAACTCATTCGCCGTTTCATCGTGAACAACTACACCGAACGTCAACCATTCTTTTACAATCCATTCACATATAACAATTTGAGTGGACAATTTAGAATCAACGGAATATTTAAGAGTTTACCTGTGATTGCGAGTCGCCAAGGAATGTACGGTATGACGAATATGTCGATCCTCGAAGAACAAACACCTTTCCTCTATGTACCCATAGAGAACATGACCCTCATCTTTTCCAGGAGTGGAAATATTCAGGTCGTAGGTGCCAAAACCCCCGGAGCCATGTTGAAGGGATATGACATCGCCAAGGAACTCGTCGAGAAATTGTACAAAGATGATCAGGTTTTTGTAACGGGTGTCTTTGATGAAGGTGTAAAACCGAAGAAGATGAGAAAGGTTACCACTCCACCAAAGAGGAAATCGAATGAAAATGTGCGCATGTCAAAGGCTGAACTCATAGCACTCGCCAGGCGTAAAGGTGTCGTCAACTTTAGGGTAAAAACCAGTGATGGTTCTAGAGCTGCGACTAAAGATGAGATCCGCACCAAGATCAAGAACCTTTCCAATAAAAAGAATGTATCGTTCAAGAACAAAAACAAGAATGTTAAACTTTCGGGCAATGGTAACACGTTCAGGGTTGGTCGTAAGATATGTACCGACTTGAAGAAGGATGAACTTCTTCGTATCGCTGCGATTCTTAAAATTAAACCGGGTGAGAAAGATACAAAGTTGGATCTGTGTAAGAAGATACAAGGTGTGCGAAACAATCTTTCGAAGCCCAAGCCCAAGCCCCCACCTCCACCACCCAAACCCACCAAAAAGAATGTCATGGCTGCTAAACGCAACATCAAGAAGGCTGAGGTCATCAAGAAGAGGGGTCTCGATGAGAACTCTATTCGCAGGGATCTGAAAAAGCTGTATGGTGTGACCTGGATGAAACGGTACCAACCCAACCTCAACCAAGATGTGCGTAACATGAAATCGGCTCTCAACGCCATCAACAAGGGTAACAAGTCGGGTGTTCCATTCAAAAAGGATATTGATCAGGTTAAAAAGAATGTCGTCAGTCGATGGAAGATGGAACGACGCCGAGAACTCGAGCGGAAGTATCTGATGAACAAGATGAATACCACCGGTATAGCTCTCAATCTCAAGAATGCATACAAGCGCGCGGCTGCCAACTACATCATGAGTAAGAAGACACCCCCTTCGAACAAGAAGATGACCGAGTACCGCAACTATTGGTTAAAGTTTAGGGCCAATATGAATACAAATGGGAATTCGAGAAGAGTTAACCGGACGGCTCGAGCTCGGGTTGAGAAAATATAATCACGGTGTTCGAACTGATGATGACACCAGAGATTGGGGAACTCCGGTAAATTCATGGTTGTACATGGCACGGGAAGAGTTTTTGGATGCCATGATTTATGTTACAGCTGACTATATTCGTAAAAGTGGTCTAAAGCGTGATGAGGGTGAAGAGGATGATAACAAACTCATCATGCGTGTTATTGGGAAGTACACAGAAATGGAGAGTCCCAAGCACAAAATGCTCCTATGGCAACTCTTCAACATGTTGAACTCAATCAGCATTTGATTTTCGTGTTGACCTGTTTGTTGGGTTCGGCAACTTGTTTGAGATGAATGGTATGATACGAAAAATCATATTTGGGAAACAGTTCTTTAATTTTATTAGAAAGAAGACTCGCTTCGACTATGTAGGGTGTACCGGAGCACACAGAATCCTTCTCAATCTCCAAAAGACGATCCTCCATCGATACAAACCTCTTCAGCATCTCACGATTCATCCCATCCGCATGCATCATGAGATACGTATCCTTAGACGCACCATCACTCATGTAGAAGTGTTTGGAACCCTCAACCTCGGTCGATTTGTTACGTGTATCAAACATGAGTGCCAATACGATGAGAGCTACGAGGATGTAGATCATTTGTTATTTACCTATATTTTATCTCGATTCCATCCGCGCCCTGACTCCAGGGGATATTGGCTGCGCGGGACGACCTGAAGAAAACAACCCATGTGGAACGGATGGTCTCATGTTGTGCTCCGGGATCAACGCTAGACGAGGATCCATGGACCGAGGACGCTCGGGCATGGGGTAGGGACGCTCAGGCATGGGGCGGGGACGAGGACGCTCGGGCATGGGGTAGGGACGCTCAGGCATGGGACGAGGACGCTCAGGCATGGGGTAGGGACGCTCGGGCATGGGACGAGGACGCTCGGGCTCCCTGAACCAGTTCCATGGAAGCCAGGGGTTATACGATTCACGTCTCGTCATCACGAATACTAATATGGCCGTCATAATCATCACAAGAATAAACATACGTCGACTCACGTTCTTTTTCATTTAGTATTTACTGTGAAATTAATTTACAGAGGTCATCAATCTTCTGAAGAATGTTTTGAAACTTGTAGATGGAATCAACATCCGAAGGCTTGACGATTTCAAGTTCGATTTGGTAACTCGCCTCCTCTTCAGAATCCATGTCGGCGTTGTCCCCAGAAGAGATGGTCATGTCGATACTCAGGTTCTTACGGACGAAGGAGTGCCTGGTCTTCGTGCGCTTACGATCCATCTCGTATTCACCAGAGGTTGGAATCTCGCGAGCGACACAGAAGCGTACATCGAGAGGCTCACGCTTGAAATCCTCTTTTACCACCGCAATCTTCTGGATCATTGTCTGTTCACCGGTGTCTTCATCACATGTGATGCGAACATTGTTACCATCGTTGTAATACACTTCAGACGTTGTCGTCTTTGTCGATTCCCAACCATCGAACTTTTTGAGACCAGTCAGAACACGTTTCCATACATCTTTACCGACGTTGGTATCAAAGAGAGAACCGTTGTGTTTGCCGAGACGAATCTCAACTTCAACATCCCCCTCATTCTTGTGAGCTTCGAAAATAGCGAGTACTTTGTCTGTGAGATCCATTTCGTTTCTTATCTTTTTACATTTGCGTCATTCTCTTAAGCCTTTTTTGAGCATAAAATGTAATGAAAGGTTTCGAAAATCGGGGAAACACGTGTTATTTCAACACAGCTCTCCAGTGCCTTCTCTATATACCAGCTTTGACGAATCATTTCTTGCGGCATCCATACACGGGTGGGTGTGCATTCACAAAAACGTATTGTGAACTGATCAAAGTGTACTGGACGAGGGGTCAGGGTAGTGTTGACATAAACCCCCTTCTCATATATTTCCGTGAACAGTTTCCGAGGTTCGGTGAAAGGGAGCAACATGACGTCCAGGAAGCCATTTTGTGTATCATAGACATTCTCGAACGTGCTGACCCTAAAATCAAAGATTGGTTCTATGGAAAGAAGGTTCAGGAAACAATATGGCCGGGAGGAAAGTCATCAAATGAAGAAGATTTCAGTATTCATTTGATAACCTCGGGTGGAAAGGATATGGGTAAAATGCTTACAGAAAGCACGGACTGGAGTACTATAGAAAATTTCGAGGATACAGATGGAAATATACACCATGTTGCGACAACTCGTATGGTGTTTTCAAAGTTGCCACAAGTTCTCATGATTTCGTTCGATCGCAAGAGTCATGTACACATCACCGAAAAACTCATCATAGATTCAAGTGAATACAATCTCATCGCGACTGCCGTACACGTTGGTCGTCAAAGTGATGGACATTATGTCAGTTTTGTGAAACGGAGAAACAAGTGGTTTCTTGTGGACGACGATACGATACAAGAACACGAATTACCTAATGAAGCTGGATATTATTTCATGGTCTACAATCTAAAAACTCCTTCATCTGAATATTCTCCTTAATATTCACGATGGTTCGATAAAACGTACGACGGTTATTCGGATGCGTTTTATCTGTGCGTCTCTTCAGGGGTTTCCACCACAGGGGTTCTTCCCATGTCACATATGCACATTCAACAATCGCCCCATCCTCGAACCACGATTTATCTTCGATACGATTATGAGGAATTTCACTCTCAAAATACAACTTCCCCTTTTCCTGTACGTACAGGCGCCACGATGGTATTCCCGGTACAAACCCTGGTGTTTCCCGTGAAGGTTCCCTCTTCATGAGAAAGTCCACTGTGTTCTTCTCCAAAGGCTTCCATTTGAACATCGTCTCGTGTGTACCAATTCGAATAGGTTCATTCACGGGTGTAAATACAAGACCATCGATTTTTTGTTGGACCGTCGGAAGATACACATCCATAAACTTCGCAAAGTCTCTCATGGGGTGAAATGTCTTACACTTGAGACGATACTTATCAGACTTCATATAGATGATTGACTTCATGAGACTCTTTGCCGCCTCGAGACGTTCGTTGAGATTCTTGTTCCATACAGAAGTTCCGGCGACGAGAACAGCGTCATATACCATGAGCGTACCTTCATAGAGTTCCCCATCGAGAATCGTTCCATCATAGGCACTCTTCTTCAAATTGATAGGAACCTCAAACATTTGAAAGGCCCGATTTACAAATAGACATTTCTTCTTTCCGTCGTAGGTGAGTGCCACCAACATGTGACGTTCACCATCCGTCTTTTCACAAACGAGATAGTCTCCACCTTTCATGATTGGAAAATGCCTACGTTCGATCGAAATCGGCTGTGGACCAGGAAAATAGTCTTTACTTCCCCATACGGAATGTATAAATTCTATGACATATTTGTGAAGCGGGTTGGACATGTTTTATATTGAGCCGTAAACTTTAATTTGTTTTCACACCGGCTGCGTTTAGAATGTTACTGATACATTCGTGTGTATACGTCATCGTCAACTTAGCTGCTGTAAATGCATAAATACGTACACCACGTTCCTTGAATTTCTCAAACATTTTCGGGAAAATCTTCCACGTGCCCGTCTTTTTATCACGTATACTTTTGATCACATTCTTAGTGTTCATGAGCCATGCTCGGGCACTTGTCGTGTTCACATTGTAGACATCCTTTGAAACCTTTTTCAGAACGTCGGTGTCGAAATGCAGACCCATTTGAGAGACTGGTTCATCTGACCCAGCTTTCACCTTCTCCTTGAAGAGTTTCCAATCGATACCCTCGATGACACCCGGAAACACGAGACAACCAACCGTTTCGTGTGGTTCGAAACACTGGTCGAGTGTCGCGTCATCAATACCGATACCATAATCTACAAACAAGATACGATCATGCGTTTTCATAAACTTCTGGATAATCTCCGCCTTTTCAAACGGGTCATCCACGACATACGCAATTTGATTATTGATATTCCTCTGTAGGCATCTAATATTGAGACGAAGAATCGTGTGAAGTGTCTTCACGTGACACGACTTCGATCGAGTGACGACGATAGTTGCGAAGTTCATGATTTTCACACGAGTCTAAGCCTTAAGCCTATCGTTGAGGCATCCACTGAATGGTAAATTTCCTACATGACCAAGTGTCGTGTTCACGTCCGCGTAAATTTTACCATCCGCCTGTTGCCAGCGACGACAGAACGCATAGTCTTCCGAGAGGTACCTACGATTCGTGGGATCGATCATACAGTCGAAGCATGCGTGGTAATCATCAAAGTCGCGATTCTGGTGGTCATTTTTACACCAGAGTTCGGGAAACTTTTCCTCCAAAGTCTTGAAAACGGAACGTTTAATCACCATGAAACCAGTCGGTCCATCGAGAATCTCGATGAATCCGTTCTGGATCGGGCGATTTTGCGCCCCGAAATTAATTACGAGACTCGAGGAAAGCATGGACATGTCTCGCTCGTCACCATTTTTCACAGCTTCCGCAGCCTGATCCCACATGACAACCTTCTTGGGATAACACGCGACAGAGAGATCGTGACCCGACTTGACGAGACGCACGACTGCGGTGGGATCAAAATCTATATCCGCATCGATAAACATGAAATATTCGCAGTCTGTCTTCTGCATGAAGCGACCTACTGAAACGTTACGAGCGCGATGTACGAGGGACTCATTTTCTGTAGTATCGAGATACAATTGAATACCTTCTTTTATTAAAAGGAGTTGAAGTTTGATGATACTCGTCATATACTTCTCTAAACACATACCACCATAACACGGTGTCGCTAGGAAAAGTTTCGTCATGTATTTATGACTCACCTTTAAACTCTAAGTGCTTTTTAATAATCACTTCAATCTTGTTTAATGTCGGTACGGAAACCGAGCATTTTTCACACATCTCCAACTTTGTTACGTTTGGACTCAATACCATGTAAATGATCGCAGATGCTACACTATTCGGTGTCTTACTCATGAGATTTACACAGTCTTCCGTCAGGTTACAAAGTTTAATACACCGAAGACGCTGTTCGCGATTCACATTAAACGAATTCAAGAGTCGCTGCATAACATCAAACGCCTTTGTCACGTAATTCTTTTTCGTGACACCTTCGATCGTGTCTTTGAACATCTGTGTCGTTCGACTGATATCTTTTGACTGAACTCCGAACATATCGGCAATTTCCTTCGTCGTTCGGGGATGTTGTGCCATTCGACAGGCATACAACACACAATTCGCTTTGATCCCCAAACGCACCGCACCTCGGGTGAGTTTTTCATCGTTAAATTTTCGATAAAACATCTTCGCCTCTTTGAGAACAACTTCCGGAAGTGTATGACACGCCTCATCGATATCTTTGTATGCATGAAACAGAGATCGATCCTTATGGTTCATAGACATATGAAAGTTAATCTTCGCCATCCGCTTGTTTTCGTACGTCGACCCACGCTGTGTGGAAATGATCGTTCCTTTACCCCAGTTCTGTGAAAAGAGTTCAGGGTTCGCATTTGGGTTTCCACACCTCGATGGATCATTCACCTTTCCATCATCCGTGACACCACTTGTCCACTCAGCGGTATCATCAATAAAATATGAGTCTACGAGACCACATTCAGAGCATGTCGGTAATCCTTCTCGGCTGAAAAGTTTTATCCCCGAGCATTCACGACATATATTTATATTCACAGGCTTTTCTTCGTTTTCTTTGTGTAAGAGGGTGTCCAAATCGGACCATATAGCTGCCAGCATTGTTTTTGAATGGGGCAATCTTTTTTAGATTTTTAAAAAACGCATCATTCACTTAGGCGCCTGACCCGGGTTTCTATCGCATCAATCGTCTCCTTGAAACTCTTCCCACCCGAAGTCGTGGGCTCCCATTCGTTCCACTCTTTGTCGATGGCTTGATGTCCCGGGGGTAGAGGAATGTCTTGACCCACGACTTCACTATCAGAGACGACGAAACCTTCAAGATCGGATTCATCCTCGACACCTTCGTCGTAGATATCGCTGTCACTGTCCTCGATGTCGATTTCACTATACATGACAAACATGTTCTCTCCGAGAGATTTCATCTCCAAATCCATAAAAGTTGTCCCACTTGGGTAGTGTTCCATCACACTTTCGAATGGAGCGGGGGAAAGTTCGCCTTGGTCTAGTTTGTAGACACAAGCCGATTTGTATATGAGTTCGGTGGGATTGAGATAATGAATACCGAGAGTCAGGCCAGTGTTCATCCCAACAATCCCGTACATTTGGTCTTCTACACCATCTTCGTTTACGAACAGTTTGACTATATCGTCTTGAATTATTTCAGAGGGCACAATCATGCTTAGAGTTTTTCCACAAAAAATAATCAGGGATAATATCACAGATGAAAGTTAGAATTTATTCGAAGGAAGGGTGTCAGTATTGTGACCACGCGGTAAACCTATGCGAGTCTGAAGGACTCGAGTACGAAAAACTCATGGTGGACAAGGAGGAACTCAAGAAAGCTTGTGGTTCAGGAGCGGCAACCTACCCTCAAATATCTATTGACGGACGTCACATCGGAGACTACTTTGAATTTCAGGAATACATCGAAGACGAATACGAACCTATACTCGCACCAACCCTAAACAGATTCACAGTCTTTCCCCTGAAGTATCCAGAACTTTGGGAACTCTATAAAAAGGCTCAAATGTCCAATTGGACTGCTGAGGAAGTTGACCTCTCCAAAGACCTTGATGACTGGAAGACTCTAAATGATAATGAACAGAAATTCATAAAGTATATCCTGGCGTTTTTCGCTGGATCCGATGGAATCGTATTTGAAAACATCAACAACAACTTTGCCGATGAGGTGCAAATCTCAGAGGCTCGCTCCTTCTATGCCTACCAGTCTCACAATGAGATGGTTCATGGTGAGACTTACTCCAAGTTGATTGACAAATACATTAAAGATGGTGCGGAGAAGAAGCAGCTCTTCGAAGCGATTCAAACTGTACCATGCATAGAGAACAAGGCAAACTGGGCCATGAAATGGTTCGACAAGTCCCGCCCATTCGCGGAACGCCTCTTCGCATTCGCTTGTGTTGAGGGTATCTTCTTTTCTGGAAGTTTTTGTGCCATCTATTGGCTTAAGAAGAGAGGACTCATGCCTGGTCTCTGTTTCAGTAATGAACTCATCTCCCGAGATGAGGGACTTCATCAGGAGTTTGCGGTTGAGTTATTCAAATTGTTTCGTAATAAACCCTCGACTGAGACGCTACACACTATCATTAAGGAAGCTGTTGAGATTGAAAAGGGGTTCATCCTCGATGCACTCCCATGCAATCTCATCGGTATGAACTCCGACAAAATGTCCGAGTACATCGAATACGTATCCGATCGCCTTTTGAAACAGATTGGACAGCCACCTATTTGGGGTTCCAAGAATCCTTTTGATTTCATGGAAAATATTTCCCTCGATGGCAAGACAAACTTTTTCGAAAAACGGGTAGGGGACTACGGGAAAATGGACGACACCTCAGATGAAATTGGTTTCGATGAGGAGTTTTAAAACAAAATACCATCCGAGTCGACGGACATGGGTGCGAGATTGCGACCACTATCGACGAGTTCAATCTGACCTTCCGCGAATCCCGGCTTGGGGTCGGAAACGTCGGCCATCTGAACGGGTGGTTCAACGACGATCTTCTCACCCCTGACGACCACCTTCTTCTCACCACACCCACACCCCTTCTTTTCCTTACGCTCCTTCTTTATGTTCATCATACCCCACACGACCAAAATGAACACGAGGGTGTGTACGAGAAGACCCATCGTCGAGGGGCATCCCGTGGGGGTGGCGATCCTGGGACCCAGAACTCGCCTGACGAGACGGAAAGTCTCGGGGTTGGCGACGATGAAGAACGTCAAACCGGAAATGATGGAGATGATAAACTTTTCTTCTTGTTTCTTACCGTTGCATCCACAACCACAATCTTTAAAAAGACCCATGAGTATTTTGATATATGTCAACAAAAAAACTTACTTAAAGTCGAGCGACCTAAGATAGATATAACCAACAAACAATGTCGCTCACTATCCAACGCTCCTCCGACTTCTCCCCTGCCTCTGTGCAGTTTTCGAAACTTCGTAAGAACAAGAATGGCGGCAAGGCTGTCTATCTGAACGCCGGCGACAACAAGAAGCTCTACATCCAGTTCCCTTTCATGCGCTCCCCATACGGCCTGAGTGCCTTCACCGATGAGGGTACTGGCCGTACATCCTACTCCCTTGACCTTTCCTTCGACCCTGATAACGAAGAGGCGATGGCCCTTCATAACAAGCTCAAGGAGCTCGATGATATCATCGTGAACACCGTCGCGGCTAACTCTAAGGAGTGGCTCGGCAAGGAGTTCAACGTCGCGGTTCTCAAGGAGGCACTCTACAAGCCTATGGTTCGCCCCGGTAAGGAGCAGTACCCTTCCACTATTAAGCTCAAGATTCTGACTAAGCCTGACGGTACCTTCGTCCCCGAGGCGTACTCGATGCAGAAGCAGCCAGTCACTCTCGACACGATCGAGAAGGGTCAGAAGTGTATGGCCATCGTTGATCTCAACCAGATTTGGTTTATCGACAACAAGTTCGGTGTGACTATTCGTCTCCAGCAGACTCTCCTCGAGCAGTCCGCCAAGCTCCCTTCTTTCGCCTTCCAGGGTGTTGACCTTCCCGACGAGGAGGAGGTTGATGTCGAGGAGGAGGATGAGATTGAGGAGGTTGATGATCAGTAAGTTACGATTCCCAAGTCCTGCGGACTTGATTTATTTCCCTATTCGTAAGTTGAAACAATCTTCTTACGAATATAATAATGAACGCTCAGGTGAAGAAGCTTCTCAGGGGTAAGAAGGCATGTGATCCCGCGTCTCACCTCTGGTTGAAGAAGAAAAATGGAACCATGACCAAAGGTGCCGTGAAAATTGGTGAAGGTCAATATGGTAAGGTGTATCGTGGATGTATAGATGATGGATGTGAAAAATATATCGTCTACAAGGAAATTAGAACGCCTTCACTGAGTGAAAAGACAAACAATCTACCGCTGGCTGGATTTAAAAAAGCCCTGGATGAGATGAACCCAAAGATGGAATTTACCATCGCGAAAAAGTTGGAGGGTTTCGGGGTTCCCAAGATGTACCTCTACAAAACGTGTGATAAGAAGGATATCCTCTACTCCGAGTATGTGAAGGGTAAGGAGATGAGGGAATGGATGATGTTTCAGCCCACTCTACCCGCCATGAAATCTGTCATGGTGCAAGTCATATACAACCTCTACCGTATCCAAAAAAAGTACCCGGGATTCCGTCATCATGACCTCCATCTTGGAAATATCCTCGTTCGACCAGTTCCTGTGAAGGACATGAAAATCATGGGGCATACCATTTCTAACGCGGGTTTTGAAGCTGTCATTATTGATTTTGGATTTTCTGTATTCCCACGAATTAAGAATCCTCTCATCAACGCCAATAATTACAAGAACATTGGCATCTCGAGAAAGTCCGATAAACACTATGATTTACACTTTTTCTTGAACTCTGTACACGAGATGGTTCGTCAACCACGAACACGGACGGAGCGTGTAGTGAAGACATTCATCGAAAACCTGCTACCCCTAAAATATCTTGTGAGTAGGTCGAACGCTGTAAAGAACTACAGATTGAGGGGTAACAAGTCTGTGAATTTGAGCTTCGACGATGTTCTTTCCAAACCTTTCTTTACGGGTGAAACATTGATCATCCCTACGACGAAACCCAAATCTGTCACAAAAATTCAGGTTCCTAAACCAAAAACACCTGTAAACAAAGAGGCTGCTAAAGCGAGGGCGGTTGCCATCCTAAAGGCGGGTAAAGCTGCGCCAAAAAAACGCCCTGGCATCGTTAGAGTACGACCTTGAAGACTCGTTTCGTACCTTCATCAACTTGAGAGAGTACCTTAAACTTTGGAGTCTTGACGAGCTTCTCACCATTCTTAGTGACGAACGATTTCATCCGTTCAACTTCACCACGGGGCATTTTCCTGGTGTATTTGAGCGTCACATTTTTGTTTCCAATAGACAACACAGTTGAGGACATTTTAATATTTACCTATAATAAAATGCTCGCCTTCGCTATTCTCGCGATTATCGATCTCGTGATTTTTATCCAGACTGGTAAGAAAGCCCCTAAGGGGGGCGGTTGGACTGTTTTCGGGACCATGGGTTGTGGCTGGACTCGAAAGCAGTTGGACTATATGAAAAAGAATGGTAAGGAACACACCTTTGTCGACTGTGACAAGGGGGAGTGCAAAGGCGTGAAAGCCTTCCCTACCCTAAAGCATTCCAACGGTGAGACGACTGTCGGGTACAAAGAGGTTTAAATACCACGGACAACCTGGAGGGAAAGGGCGAGAATGAACGCGTCCAAAAGAGTACCGATAGGCTTCAGCACGGTGATGTGCTTCACGAGGGAGCGGTTCCACACGAGACGGAGGAGGAAAGTGCTGATGAGCGTGATGAGCACAAAGATGAGCATCTCAGTGAGCGCGTCAGATTTGGTTTCGGCTTTGGTAACTTCCTGGATCATTTGTTATGTACCGACATTTTTTTCTCGAGTGATTCTATATGAAAGGACCACCCCCGAGTGGATCTGAAAGTACGTTTACGAATCGGAGGTGGGGTTCACAAAAGGGTATCGGGAACAACAACTGCTACGCATATGCGGTTGGGGATTACGAGGCGTATAGGTGGCAAAAGTCCATCCCTGGTGATCGGTCAGGACTTTCAAATGGAAACCACACGTACACACATTGTACTGGACTCCCGAATCGCGTCGTATCGGATAACCCCAAGAAGGTGTACAGGGCCAAAGCGAATGAAAAGTGTAAGAAGGGGTACTATAAGGTCATGATGTTCGTGTCTCCTGGTCGACCCACGAACTATATCCGCCAGGGTGACTTTCATTTTTACAAACAGCACAGTGTGGTTGAGTATAAGATCAAACCCGGTGACACTGTGGTCTCTGTAGCTAAGTTCTTTAAAGTTCCCGAGTCTCGTGTAAAGAGGGGTGGTACATTCAAGGTGGGGAAACGTATCGTATTCAAAGCTAATGTCTTCAGTCACAAACGTGGGTGGGCGACTGGACCCCTCCTCGTGGATGCGAAGGGGAAAGCTATCGTGGATCCCCGAAAAGCTTCGAGAAACTACCCCGGCCTGAATTACGAAACATATTGCAGCTCATTCTGCGTCAAGAACCGTGGGATCAAAGTCGGAAAGACCCACCCCAAGGTCCGCAAGAATACTGTCTAGATCTGGTTGATTTTCAACATCGAAGGTTATGTCAAAAAGGTCCAAAACATCAAAAATAGATTCTTCATTCAAGGACACAGAGTTTGCAGCTGCTGTGTAATTGTTCTGAATCGTGACAACAATCTTAAATTGCGAAGCATCAAACACTTTTCTACATGTGGGGCACGTATTCTTACCTTGTTCCTTCCATCTCTGTAGACAGTGGGAATGAAACACATGTCCACAACGAATCGGAGGATTTGTCCTCGTCGATTTGACTTCATTGAGACATATGGCACATGTCGACATTCTATAGGATGGTTTTAAAGTTTTTTTCGCGATTTCGCTCACTTAATAGATATCAGGCATCTTGAGCATGGGCACGTTGCAGTTGTTGCAGTCAGCCTTCCCCTGTTGCTCCTGCACCTTGGACATGAGCTGGGGACCCTGCTTTTGGAGAAGTTGGCGATACGAGTAGTTGTCTTCGAACGTGATGCCATTCTGCTTCATGACATAATTGTTGAAGAGTTGCGCTGAAGAGTTTATGGTGAAGCATCGACCATCGGCCATACCAAGTCGCTGAGACATTTTGTTAATATTACATCAGAAATTAATTCGTCTATTGGTAATCGTCTGTATCCAAGACTCGAACCCCCTCTCTCTAAGTTTTTCGACAAATGGATCACATTTGTATCCCAGGTAAATATCAAAGACATCCGTCTCCTCCGTCCTCGATACTCGAATGTCGGGTCTCTCATTAATGTGATTGATGATGATGTTGTAGGCGAAAGCAATCTCTTTGAGAGTCTCAGCACCCGTGATGATAATCTTCCCTGTACTGAAGATGCTACACGTAATCTCTTTCATGTCATGTGCAGGTTTGAACTTAATTTTGACGGCTGAGTACCTGTCGGGTTCGAAGGAGACTTTGAAAATGTCCGAGTATGCTTCAAACCAATCAGCCACTTTCATGAGATTGACGTTGTAGTTGAGACTGAAATTAGAGTTGATCATGACAACACGGAAGGCGTCCGAAGAGACCTTGATGTCGAGTCCCAAAAAGTTTTTGAAAATTTGAACAAGTTGGGTGATGATACGTTTACAGTCAAACAAGTCACAACACCCTGCAACCTGTATCGAACCATTCGGAAATACCTTTACTGATTTCGTACTGTACGTATCGTGGTACGTGAGAGTGACCTGATTGTAGAATGTAGTTGGTTTCAATTTCCATTCAAAACCATCCACATCCATACCCTGGCGTCTCATCTTGTACGACCCAACACGCTCGAACGCTTCACGAAGCTTTTTAATATCAATCACCTGTTCAAAACTTGAAACCATCGTGATTGTCGTGATCTTTATCCACGAGGGTCTCGTTTCGTCGGGAAGGCCCTTTCGTATCTCATCTAGGGTGAGGAGATACGAAAAACTGTTATTTGCGATTGAAGAGAACATGTTTTTAAGTTTGGATTTCACTTACTTAGGTGTTTAAAGAAAAAAGCTTATATTTAAAAAGATGACATCCTTCGTTAAATCGGCAAAGTATGTTCATGATGTGGAATCGGACCTATCGTATGTCGAAATCGTGTATGATCGGTACATGAAAGGAAAGGGGTATGATACATTCACGGATTATATTAATACCAAACCTCTAGGAGACTGGACGCATATTCAGTCGACGAAGCGATCTATCCCATATGAAAAGTTTCTCGACACGATGGTTAAAAGGACGGTTGAAGCTCTACAGCGAATGAACGAACTCAGTCTCGAGACAATCATGTCTTATGACCAACCCGAAAAAACATATGTCCGAATTGCACATGCTGTAAAAATAATTGACCCAACGTTCCAACCACCCTATGTAAACGTAGAGAGTGCTTGGCAGATGGAATTCCTCGTAAAGTTGTGTAAAAAGTATGTTCCACAGGCGATTCTCGAATGTGTGGATGAATCCAGACTTACGTACTTTTTCAACGTCTTACGTATAATAGAGCTAGGACAATGATGAGGATCACCAAGGCGATCCAGAGATATGGGATACTCTTGTTAGAGACACCAACCGTCACTACCTTTTTGGGTTCCGGTCGCGTAAACCCGTAATCGATGTTACGCTTAGGCCGAACAACCTTATTAATGCGACAAGGTTTCTTCTCATCCGCACATAAACCTGTATTACAGAAAACGCTCTTTTTATCAGCTGGAAGCCCGGGACCCTTCCTCACCTCGACAAAATCACTAAAATCACCCGTCTGTCGCACACCCCCTGGAAGGGAAAAATCATGTTCGACAAATGGGTTGACGTCGTTGATCGCGTCATCATCGTCGAGCATAAACTTACTCATCGTTATTACTACTACTTCAGATTATATTTCTTGTCTTTCATTTTAAAACGATGTTCACTCCACATCTTATCGAGATCCACATTCAGCATGTGTGCCAATTGAAAGAGGTAACTGAATACGTCCCCCATTTCCATCATGACATCCGTCCCACGCTCCTTTTTCAGGTTCGTCTTTTTGTAGGTCTTTTTGTACTGGCGAATGGCTGAAGCGAGCTCACCGAATTCTTCTGTGAGTAGCAGCCACACAGTATCAACAGCGGCGCGATCCCAACCCTTTAGCTTACAAACCTTCTCCGTTTCATCCTTGTAATAATTTAAACTCATTCGTGACTTATATTCTCTTGGTGGCCAATCTTTAATTGATACCGATCTTGTCATTGAAGTCGATCTTCTTCCCCACAGTACTGGTATTCATGGGTTGATCCAGGGGAACGCTGATCGTGTCGATGTCGCGATTGTATGCCATGTATTGGGACACGCCAGTCTGAATCTGACCCACTGCAGTCTCGATGACGCGAGTGTTAATCTCCCTGACTTGTTCATTTACGCGGTTGTAATGGTCACCAGAGTTGTTGATGAATACCATCCGCATGATACCATAGAGGTCGTCGGGATTTTGGTAGTCGATGGCGATACCAGTCTTGTTCTTAAACGCCTGGCGGATACCCCTCTGGAGAAGATTCTTGTTGAAATCCGAAAAAAAGAGTGTATTCAGAGGAGTCTCACATTCCTGGATACTTTCGAGATGACTCATTTAATATACTCGCCGAAAAAAATTATATGTAAATAGTAAATGGTGAACTTTGCTGACTTTAACGAAGTCTATGCCACCAAGCCCCCAACATTCGAGGAAATTCCATGCAAACCCCCAGCCTGTTTCGTTGGTTCCTATGCTCCTGTCGCCAAGGCTGGTGAAGAAGGTCCCTTTTACGTAAACACCTACCTCCTTCAATCCAACCGCAAGTTTGAGACTTTCGGAACTGTTCCCGTGAGGAGTGAGGATTTTGAGAAGTGCAGGAAGTAAGTTAAAAATAAAACGGGAAGTGTAAATATATGAGGGTCATTAAACGCTCAGGTCGTATTGAGGATATGAAATTTGACAACGTCACCAATAGGATCAAGAATTTAACGTACGGACTCTCGGAGAAGTGTGATTCTTCAAAGATTGCGCAGCAGGTGTTTTCGTCTATGTACGACAACATCACAACCCAAGAAATTGATACACTCTCCGCTGAAATCTGTGTTGGTATGATCACGTCAGACCCTGATTACGAAATCCTCGCTACACGCATCGTCGCGAGTAATATACAGAAAGTGTGTCCTAATAACTTCCATCTCGCGATGCGTAAACTTCAAAAGGTTGATGTTGTCACCGATGAAGTTGTAGAGGTTGCACAGCAGGTCAAGGGTGTCATCGATGCCGACCGAGACTTTGACTTTGGCTACTTTGGTCTCAAGACACTAGAGAAGAGTTATCTTCAGCGCGTGGATGGTAAACTCATCGAGACACCACAGTACATGTTTATGCGTGTCGCTATCGGTATTCATGGAAACGATATCAATTCAGTCATAGAAACGTACGACATGATGTCGAGGGGTCTGTTCATTCACGCGACACCCACTCTCTTCAACGCGGGTACACCCCGACCCCAGATGTCTTCGTGCTTCCTCATCGCTGGTAAGGATGATTCTATCGATGGCATCTACGGAACCTTGACCGAGTGTGCTCAGATCAGTAAGTGGGCAGGTGGTATCGGTATGCACATCCATAATATTCGTGGTAACAAGTCCCGTATTCGGGGAACAAATGGTCAATCCGATGGGATCATCCCTATGCTTAGGGTGTTCAACGCCACTGCACGGTATGTAAACCAGGCGGGTCGTCGCAAGGGGTCCATTGCGGTGTACCTAGAGCCATGGCACTCGGACATCATGGACTTCCTCGAGCTGCGTCTCAACCAGGGTGACGAGGAAGCCAGGTGCCGTGACCTCTTTTCGGCCATGTGGATTCCGGATCTATTCATGAAGAGGGTCGAAGAAGGTGGGAACTGGTCCCTCTTCTGTCCCGACAAGGCTAAGGGCCTTTCGGATGTCTATGGCAAGGAGTTTGAGGCGCTGTATACCAAGTACGAAGAGGAGGGTCTCGCGAACGCGACTGTTCCCGCTGCCGATGTCTGGAAGGCAATTCTCAAGTCTCAAACAGAGACTGGTACACCCTACATGCTTTACAAGGATGCGTGCAACGCCAAGTCGAATCAAAAGAATCTCGGTGTGATTAAGAGTTCCAACTTATGCACGGAAATCCTAGAGTATACCGACAAGGATGAGACATCTGTATGTAACCTGGCGTCTATCGCACTCCCCAAGTATGTCAACAAGGACACGAAGACGTTTGACTACGACGCACTCCACAAGGCTACAAAGGTGGTCACGAAGAATCTGAATCGGGTCATAGATCGCAACTTTTATCCCGTGGAAACGGCAAGGCGTTCCAACATGAAGCACCGCCCCATCGGTATGGGTGTTCAGGGACTCGCGGATGTATTCATCCTTTGTGGTCTCCCCTTCGACTGCGAAGAATCTCGTCTCATGAAC
>Ga0255763_1001082_pt1 | contig 28871 bp, 18 predicted proteins | sample 041ome_2_FD_179963 | JGI IMG/M metagenome (GOLD analysis project Ga0255763, IMG submission 179963) | Coastal salt marsh microbial communities from the Groves Creek Marsh, Skidaway Island, Georgia - 041406US metaG (version 2) | ecosystem: Environmental > Aquatic > Marine > Intertidal zone > Salt...
GATGCCGGCGGCCAATCGCCGATTCCGTTTGAAGAGAACGTAGACTTGCACGGCCCGATCACTTCGATTGACGTTACAAACCAGCGACGAATCGTCGCGACGACTGAAAGGGACGTCTCAGGTTGGTATGGTATAGTAGTGTTTGAGTTAGAACCGCAAGGTTTAGGATTCACGAAGACGACTTTGTTAAAAAGGGAGTCAATGGGAAACTGCGCGGCGCGATGGATGAATGAGAACACGTTGGCCGTAGCCACCACTGTAAACGCGAGTTCGGGCTGTGCTTACATCGAATGCTTGCATTACGACAAAAAATCAGAAACTCTAAAAACGACTCAATCGATTAAAATTGGATGTTCTTCCGAGTGGTTCTGGAACTCTTTTCAATTCGCCAGGGTCGGGTATAAAGATAAGCAGTGCTTTTTGTTTGCGGATTCCAAGAGAAACGTCGTATACGCTCTTTCTGTGAATGAACACGAGAGTAAATTTAATTACATTTCTCAATTTAGCGTGTCGCAACCGATTTTATCGCTTGTAGCTCTCGATGTCTCGGATGAAGACGATGATGTACAAAGCGCGCAGTTTGGTCTGTTTTGTATGCAAACCGGCGCGATTCAGCAATTGCGTTTACCGATGTTAGATTGCGTGCGATTGTTACCGAAGGGTAAAAGCCCTTCTTCGACTATTGCGGAACAAGTACAACAGGAACTCCCTTCCATTATCACCGATGCTCCTCCTCAGCGCGCTGCCTCGCCGGTTGTTTCGGGACTCTTGACCCCGGATATGTTTAAGAAATCTATGTCGCAATCGGCAAGCGCAGAGGAACTCGCACCGAGCTCTCCATCGGTGAGCGATAAACCTCCGCCTCCAATTGCGCAGCAACAGGCGAGTAAACCGGCCGCGGCGCCTGTTTCAGCGCCAAGTATTTTTGCTACTACCGCTACTACAAGTGGCGACAGTGGTAGTGATAAAGAAGTTGCAAAGTTAATCAGAGAACTAAAGAATGAACTTAAACAAGATCGAGATAAGTTGCGAAAGGAACGCGAGAAAAGAGACAATGCGGAGCGCGAACGACAAAAGCAATTAATCGCGCTGATGTCGCAAGCAACCACAAAAGATTTACCAACCGCGATATCTCAAATAGTTTCGGAGCAGTTGGGTGAAAATGCCGCCGCAGTGCAAGCTGCTCTTGCGACGAACGCGGCAGCTTCGCAACGGGCCGCCGTCGCCGCCGCAAAGGAAGCGGTGCAAACGACTCTTCAATCCGAAATTCGACAAGCTATGCAACAAGTCATGATTCCAGCGTTTGAACGCTCGACGCAAAACATGTTTAACCAAATTGCAAACACTTTCGAGCGCTCTATAGGTGAACTAAACAACGAGTTGATGCAAATTAGAGATCAATCGGTGCAAGCAAACGCGATGCCTCTCGTCCAAGAGTTGCAAAGAACTGTGAACGAAATGAGAAGTTTACCGCAGTCCTTAGATTCTGCACTCAAATCTTCCGTTTCCAACGCATTCAGAGGTATGCAACAACAATCTGGTCCATCGCAAGGAATGTTTCAGCAGCAAATGCCGCCACAAGCTGGTGGAGGAGGAGGAGTGCGTTCACTCGCCGACTTGGAGCAAAGGAAACCGCCGCCGCAAGCGCCACAGGATCCTACTTTAGAGATCAAGAGATTGTTGAATACCGGCAATCTCGACGCTGCATTTTCATCGGCGTTAGGTACTTCCAATCTCGAAATTGTCTCGTGGTTGTGTTCTCAAGTAGCTCCAGAGCGCGTGTTTGGACAGCATCCGTGTCCGTTGTCGCCGTTCGTGCTACTTTCGCTGGCGCAACAGCTCTCTTCGGATTTGACGACGAAAGACGCGGAGAGAAAGCTCGATTGGATTCGCGACACGTGCTTGGCTATCGATCCTCAAGACCCCGCGTTGAAGTTGCACGTGCGACCGGTATTGACTGCCGTTTACGAGTCTTTGCGAAAATTAGGATCGAGTTCTCAGAACATTTCGCCCAGCGTAAAAGCCGCCGCGCGTTTGGTCGTGCACGTGGTTAACAGTCTCTTGAGCGCGTGTCCTTAAGAAGCATCTTCTGTCATAAAAAACTTTTAACTACTGGTACAACTACATCTAATCTGCTCTAAAGTCATCTACAACTACATCTAAATGATTTCTCTAAGAATATCTCTTTTTCTATTTCTATACGCCCTCAACAGTTCGATATCGCCTTCATCCATCTGTGTTTCCTCAAGTAAGTGTTTAAAGATCCTTTCAATGTTCGCGTCGTCGTCCGACGCAAATCTTTGCGAAAGAATTTCCTCCGCTCTTACTCTCACAGCGGCTATTGCCATATCGTTATCTCCAGATATCTCGTTGAGTACGAGTAACGTGGTGTTATCGACTTTCGCGTTTGGACTCAGGATAAATCGACGCCGTTCATCGTTATCATCGTCGATAAAATCTCCTTCGTCTTTCTTCTTGAGTAAACCGAGCGCTCGTTTGCATTTGTATTTCATCGCGTCCCATTTTGTATCGTTTTCATCCGCGCCGCAGAGATTTTGGTACCAGTTCAAGCACTCGTCGACGTTTTCCCACATCATGACTGAATTGCACGGGTTCATGGACGGTAAGAATCCATAAAATAACAGAAAGTGCTGATCGTTTCTCTCGCCGTAGGAAAGAATCAACTCCTCGTCTTTCCCGACGTTTCTTTTCGCCTCGACGATAAACGCGCTCAAATCTTCCTTCACTCTCCAAGTCACGTTCACTTCCTCCTCCACGGACGAGTGGTTTAATAAATCGACGATTGGAATCATCACTCTCCGCGGCGCTCTCCTACCTCTCGCGTCTTCAATTCGAAACGTCCTCGAAAATACTTGACTCAACGCCCAGCCGTACTTTTCTTCTTCTTCTTCTTCGCCGTGGCGGCGGCTTCGCGAAGACACTTGTTTTTCATACTTCATCAACTCCTCCTTCGCGTCGTGATCGCCCGTGGCCTCGAAAAACTTGCAAACGAGTTCGTATCGCGTGTTATTGTCGTAAAAGCAACACTTATTCGCGATGCCGATCATCTCCTTCGGCAGCGCGTTCGCGTACGCTATCTTTAGTTCTTTCTTTTCATCATCACTCAAAGTACTTCTCCTCCTTTTCACTAATATCTGTTTGGCTAAACTGGCGGCCCAATCGTCGTCTTCGTTCTCGTAATTGTCGATGAACACTCTCTCGTCTTCTTTCTTCAACGAAACGTGGAAGAGCTCCTCCTTCGCTTTAATCTCTCTCGACGCGAACAAGCCTCGAACGCGAGTCGTTTTATCGTACCCGATGGAAGCGCGAGCGTCGGAATGTTTCGTAACGAACTCGTCAAAATCTTTCTCGTCGTCTGCTTTTCCCTTCTTTAAGAGAGCACAATAAGCAATGCGAGGAGGACACCGACAACGGCGGCGGCGAGATGAATACCAAGAAGAAGAAGTTAAAGAAGAGGAATGCGCGCGAGTGACCGCCTTTAGCCATGCCATGATGATTCTTAACGAGGAAGATGATGCAAAAAAATGTACAGTCGAAGTAAGCAAAAAATATCAAAAATTAAAAGACGCGAGTGTTGACTTGCGCTCGATAGATGGAAACCTCGCCGTCGTCGCTGTTCGTCAAAGTCATCTTCTCGTTGGCGTTGGCAAAAACGACCGATCCTTTCTCAATCCTGACGTCGTCGTTGAGTGTACCTTTCCCGTTTTTCACGAGCAAAATCGAAGGTCCTTGGCTTACCGTCAATTCCGCGGTTTCGTTTTTCGAGCACGAGATGACTTCCAACTCGAACTCGTCAAACGGAGGCGAATATCGTTTCGTGTTTTTATCGATGACATCTCCCGTGAGAACCTCTGGTTTCCCCAACTTGTACGTCAACATGTCGCATAAGATTTCCGTATCTCTCGCTTTCGGCGTCAACCCGGCTCGCACGACGTTATCGCTCGTCGCCATGACTTCCACGCATTCGCCGTCCAAGTACGCGTGCGGTTCGTTCGCCGCCATGTATACCGCCTCTCCTGGTTGCAACTTGATGTAATTCAACAAGTACGCGCACATGACGCCGACGTCGTCTGGATATTGCCCGTTCAATCTCAACGCCAACCGGTCTCTCTCGTCGTCGTCGTTTCCTCCTTTTCCTTCTGCCTCCTCCTTTAATCGTTTCACCAGCGCTCGCACGTGCTTCGCCACCTCTTCTTTTTCCGCCAACATCACTTTCGTGAACAAATATTTCATCTGCGCTTTCTTATCTTCTTTCATGGCATCCATCTCTTCCAAACGAATCCCGGTCAGAAGTTTCAATTCCGGGCACTTCTCCAACGCTTCTTTCGGTTCGCTAATAAAACCGCTCATGGCTTCAAATTCAGTCACCGCTAACGCCATCTCCGGTTTATGATTCGCGTCTTTATACATGTGCGGTTTCTCTTCGTGTAACTTCTCCGCTAACTGTTTATCCGGATGCGCTTGGATCGAAAGCGCTTTCGCCACGGATAAAACTTTCAGCAAAAACGGTAAATCGTTCCCAAACCTTTTTAAACATTTCTCCCCGAGCGTTTCCTTCGCGTTCGCTTCCACGTGTTGCTTTAAAGAAGAAGAAGAAGAAGAAGAATCAGAAGAATCAGTTTCTTTAATCACGTTCAGTCCGCTCAGATGCGTCCCCATCCATAACTCCGCGTGTGGTTTCTCTTCATCAATTTTTTCCTCTCTGTTTAAAGAACCGAGTTCAGCCACCGCGCTCGGGGTTTGTCCGGAAACGCCCCAATCGTAATGCTGAATAGCGCATTTCAGTTGTACCAGTGCGCCGCGTTTCATTATAATATAATATATACTACACGACGACGACGACGGGGAATAAAAATGAATAAAAATTGGAGAAGAGTTTTTTTGAGTCAACGAGAAAGAACGAATAAAACGGAAAACGGCCCCCAAAAGAAAAGACACATGTACATGTGAAGAAGAAAAAGAGAAAAAGAAAGTTGACACGACAACGAATGGGTGGGAAAAAGATAATATCCGGCGCGCAGAAGAGAAAGAAGAAGAGGGAGAAAGAAAAGCTCGCCGCGGAAATGGAGCGGTTGAAGCTCGGACCGACGGAGTTATGGAACGGATTGGTGTTGCATCATAAGGATGTGTTTGTCTCGCATGTGCTTCCGAAATTGAAGACGACAGATCGGTTTTTCTTTTCAGAGGTGAATAGAGAGAGTTGGGGTGTGCTTGAGTATGCCGGGGTAAACGTATCGGGATTAGGTTACTCTATTGTTGAATTAACATCTATTTCAACGTTGGAATGGGCGTGGAATAACATACGCTGGGGAGAGAAAGTAGAGAAAAGTACAAGTGGAAGAGTGAAAGACCAAGCGTGGTTTTGCATGGGAGTTGCTGGAACGAACAAACTCGAGTTTCTCAAGTGGGCGAGAGAAGTGAAACACTGCGAGTGGGATGAATGGACGATTAAAGCGGCAGCAGCTAAAGGTAATCGCGAGATGTTGAAATACTGTTTCTATAATGGTTGCCCGTGTGATAAAAACGCTTCGTGTAAACAAGCTGCTCTTGGAGGACACCTCGACTGTGTTCGATTTCTTTTCGACAAAGTGAAACCTTCGCGAGATATGGAAGAAGAAGTGGCAGGACAAGCAACAGGTGCTGGTCACGTGGAGATCTTGAAATATATCGTCGAAGAAAGAAAGATATCTGATGTAGCAAAGCTCGCCTGCGCGGGACAAGCTGCGTGGCAAGGCCACCTCAATTGCCTTCAATACTTAGTCGAAGAGGCGAAAGTGCCTCTTGACAACTGGCGATACATCGCTTCGGCTCGGATCTTAAAGCACCACGACTGCCTAAACTACTTGCTCGAAAAAGGATCTCCAGAACCAACGGACGAAGAATACGATTTGTTTGACGAGGAACAACAACAACTACGCTTCAGAACAGCGATTGCGAGGTTAGCGGGATTTCCGGGATTCTGATAGCGACGAAGAGAGAGAGAGACTGAGAGAGAGACTTGAGAGAAAGAGAAGCCAAAAAAAGGGCGACACAAAGAAAACGTAACGCACAGAATAAATAAACAACAACACATACGCACACACACAGAATACCACTTGTAGTTACTTCTCTAATAAAACGAAAACGAAAGAGCGACGACATCATCAAAAAATGAAGCGAGGCGCGGCGTCGTCTGCGAATCAAGCGCTCAAATTAACCATGGACATGTTCCGCTCGAGAACGAAAACCGGGAAACGAGAGGCGAAAAATCTCTTGTTTCCCTTAGCGCAAAAGCTGACGGGCGAAGGCATCATCGAAAAACCAAAATGGTTACAGGCGATGGAACGGGTTCACCCGGCGAACACGGCGATTGGGATGAACGATTTCCTCGCCGAGAAGAAAGAGAAGATCGTCTATCCCGAGGATAAGTTAATCAGGGCGTATTATAATCGAAGGCCGTTGGCAAAGTTGGAAGCGATCGATATGCACGCAGGTGAGAGAAACGAAAAGGAAGAAACCTCTTCGTCGTCCTCTTCGAAAAAGAACAAAAATACAGGCAGACATTTCGTGAGACAGTTTGCATTGAGACAGTTGGAATACATGAACCAAAAAGCGCAACCGTTAATTAGGACGAAGCAATATCCATCCGGACGAAAATATACGGAAGCAGAAGCTAGGGAACTGGTTGAGAAAGAAGCGGAAGAAGAACGGCGTTTACTGGCGAGGAACCGAGAAGGCGATGAAAATCCATTCGTACCAACTTTGATTAGTAAAATTAAAGTCGATCCAAACCTTTTAGAGGTCATTAATAAAGAAGAGGAGAGCTATTGGATGAAGAATAAAGAGACGAAAGCGTCGAACGCGGCTTTAGGATTAGATGGTAAATCCGGCATCGTCGGTAGATTTAGTCGAGGCGCCATGCGAAAGAAACGAGAAGAAAGAGATTCGCCGTCGTCCAACACTAGCAGCGCTTCAACAACAAGTACAACAGCAACAACAACATCAACATCAAAAGTAGACGTTTAGGAAATAATAATAATAATAAGGTTAATATTAAGAAACTATAGTATTGCTTTGTTATCAAAAGAAGGGTTTCATCCTTCCGCGTGCCACACGTTGTTCGTTTTCCGAAACACGACTTCCCGCATGATGTGAATGCTATTTCTATTCTTCTTCTTCATTTTACTATTATTATTATCTTCTCTGTCTTCTTCTCTGTCTTCGTCTACCATCATATCGAATCTAAATTCCACCGGGCCTCTTTCTTGATCCCCGGATATCCCGCGATATTTCCCCGTCTGTAAAATCTCAATCTCTCGTTTCATCCGTTTCCACCTCTCGCCGTTTTCCATCGTCCCTTTTAAACTCTCCATGAAATATACTCTATCTTCTTCCTCTAAATCGGGAGGCGCGAATACTTTCACGAACTGTTCGATCTTATCTTCTTTGCACAGTTTATCCAGAACGTCCACGTAGAGTTTGAGTTGCATGTTTTCTATTTTATACGAAGACGTTTTCCATTCCTCTTCTTCTTCGGTTTCGAGTGCTTTTTTTTCCATCTCCGAGTACATGAAATCATCATCATCATCATTTTCATCGATATCGTCTTCATTATTTTTCATTTCCAACGACACAGTATCGCGCGTCTTCAAAGCCAAGTTGGCTTTCTTATCATCGTTGTCGTCTTCTTCTCTCTTCTTTACCATTAGTATTAGTATTAGTATTAGTATTAGTATTAGTATTCGTTTGGTATTATTATTTATGACGCACAAACAAACAACTGCAGTGATGAGAAAATGAGAAAAGTTAGTTTTTGAGATTCGAGCGAAAAAAGGAAAAAAGCGGCTGTCGCATGACAAAAATATCTCTAAGAGAATTCTCTGCATTAGATACACACACGACACACACACACATAATAAGAAGAATAAACTATGAACGATAAAGATCAATTAAAGAGAGATTTGCACAAAGCTCTGTTAAACTCAAAAGTCATCGCGTTCCCGATCGCAGTCAGACAAGCGTGGCACTCCTCCGGGACGTACGATAAACACAGTAATACCGGTGGGTCGAACGGCGCGACCATGCGATTTGCCCCAGAGAAAGACGACCCGGCGAATAACGGGTTAGGCATCGTTCGAGACATGCTTCACGAGGTGAAGAAAGTACACCCGAACATATCCGAGGCGGATTTGTATACCTACGCCGGGGCGTTGGCGGTGGAATTCGCCGGTGGGCCGCACGTGCCGTACTTGTTCGGGAGGACGGACGATTCGACGAACGCGAGGTGCCCTATGCACGGACGGTTACCGGACGCGAGTCAAGGAAAAGACCATTTGAGAGACGTGTTCCACAGAATGGGCATGAGCGATCGAGACATCGTTGCGTTGAGTGGAGCGCACACGTTAGGACGGTGTCACTTCGTTCGAAGCGGATACGATGGTCCTTGGACGCACAATCCTCTGAAGTTTGATAACGAGTATTTTCGAAACTTGGTGTCCTTGACCTGGGTACCGAGAGAGTGGGACGGAGAGATGCAATACACGGATAAAGAGACGAAAACGCTGATGATGTTACCGACAGACGTGGCGTTGATACGAGATGGAACGTTTCGCAAGTACGTGGAGTTATACGCGAAGGATCAAGAGGCGTTTTTTCGCGATTTCGCGGACGCGTATTCGCGGTTGTTGGCGTTGGGCGTCCCGCACTGCTGTCCGCACGCGCAAGCGCAGAAAGCTGGAGAGATGAAACGGAAATCGGCCAAGTTTCGCGAGAGCGCGATGCACGGTGTCGTGGAGATTAAAAAGTTAGCAGAGGGTGCGGACGTGAGAGAGGGTGATCCAGGGAGCGGGAGAACGGCGTTGCACAAAGCCGCGTATTGGGGACACGCGCACACGATTCAAACGTTGGTCGATTTGGGCGTCCCTCTCAACGCGCAAGATTCCGATGGCGATACCGCGTTACACGATGCCGCCAGGTTTGGTCACTTGGAAGTCGTGAAGCAGTTGTTGAACGCGCGAGGTGTTGATATCGGTTTAAGAAATAGACAAGGATTGGACGCTTTAGGATTGGCGAAAGAATACGGGAAACGAGACGTCGCGGACGCGTTGGAACAGTTCAAAAGGAACGGCGGCGGAAGCAGATTATAACAACCATAACGACAGCGCTCGCTGCGAAATGGGATATTAATATTGAAATGATGTCAAAGCTAATACTCTGCGTCTAAATTCGCCGATCGGTCTCGCATGAGCAACACGAATAAATTTCCTTTATCGCCTCTCGAAATTCTTAAATCCTCGTCTACGAAAGTCGTGTCTAATTTCCCTTTCGCGCTTTCCGGCGCGTTGATTTTAATCAACCCGCCGAACAATCCGAATTTCTTAAACTGTACATCCACGCTCGATTTCGTGGTTGGCGTTAACTCCGCGCTAACTTGGTTAAAAAATGGCGCGCTTTCGCTATTAAACGCTCGTAAATTCCTCGCGTCGATGGTTTGGTAAATCGGCCCAGACGGTTGAAAAATTTTCGGTTTCGTCAAGCCTAAAATCGACGCCGACGTCGTGTACATCAACTCCCATTTCCCGTTTATCTCCTCCGTTTCTAACGCGTTTTTACGTTTCTGCGTGTTTTCCACTTTTTGAGCCAGTAAGTCAATCTCTTCTTTATCCTCTTCGCTCGCGCTCGCGCCTCGCTCGACGGTTGCGATTTTGGATAAAAGCGCCTCTTTCAACTCTTCCACGTTCAATCTTTTATTACTACTACTACTCCTTGATGTTGTGACAGCAGATTTAATCGTCTCTTCGACTTCCGAGGATTTCTGTTTCGCGAATTCCATCGCGTCTTCCAAGAATCCTCCTCTTGGTATTACTGCGCTTTTCTTCTTCCTAAAAGCTTTTCTTCTAAAAGTGATGATGTTTCTCGTGTTGCTGATTGGATGACGACGACGACGATGAACAGCAGAAGCACGAGTAAAAGGAGGAGGAGGATTAGCTCGGCTTTGCATCATCATCATCATCATCATCTAAAGAAGAAGACGGAAAGATTATTTTTTTTTGTGGATTGTGGAGAAATTTTCGTTTGTATTCCCCTAACGAACAATCTTATATCATCGCTGTTAACGAACTATCTAACGAACGAACTAAAAACGCACTCCGACGTCTCCACGAGCGACTTACTACAGAACCCACGCTTACCACCTGGACATATATCAGAATTACCGCATTTTCTCGCACAATTAGCTCTGGGCAAACCTTTCGCATTTGCCGGCGTTTCCGGGTGTTTCTCGTCGTAACAGTACCCGGGTTTGGGCACCGGATGCCAGGCGGTCTTGGCGCACACCAATCCGGGCGCGCAGTTTTTGCATTCTTCGTCACTTTCTTGTTGTAAACACGGTTCGCCCATTTTGTGCGTCGCGTGGCGTTCTTTCAGCCACATCTCTAACCGGTCGCCTTCTTTATCGTCTCGAAACGATTGACCTTCGTTTGGCGCTTCGCCGTTGTAATAGTGATAATACACGTTGCCTTTCCACTTGCGGAAGAAACCGTAGACTTTGACTTGGTCGCAGAGCTCCGTGGCTAAGAGTAAACCGTAAAACCCGTTGGAGACGACGCCTTTGTCGGTGTACGAAATAGCCAACTCGTGGAAGTCTGGGTCAATCGCGAACAATTTTTTCTTCACGTTTATATCGTCTTCGTGTTTGACTTTAAATCTCGTCCATTCGTCCAACGCGTCCGGGGTTGTGCAATGTTGCAGAACCATTTCCTCTTTCGTCTCCCTAAAGCCCATGTGCAATCTGTTCACTAATCTGTAATCCGTTCGCGAGCCTACTTTCTTCTCGAAGCCTTTGATAGGCCCCGCGTTTAAGCGAATAATAACATCCGCGCTATCAATCTCTTCACCTAAATCGTACGCCAACAACGTCCCTCCGTTGCCGATAACCGCGCACACGTTCTTCTTTCTAAAACTATTATTATTATTATTATTACTACTACTACTTTTTCTATTGCTCCTCGTCAATAACGTCAACCGTACCTCGTCTTCTTCCGGAATGACTCTGATCAAATCTCTCTTCGCTTTACCTAACGAGTAATGCTGCAACGTATCTCTCAACTTTTTCCTCGGAAACGGAATCTCTTCGTTCATTTTCCTTCTGCGTTTGTTCATCACGAACGACCCTTTGAACGACGGCTTCTTCGAATCTTCTTCTTCTTCTTCTTCTTCTTCTAACTGTCGTTTCTCCCCTAACTCTTTCAGTTTAGAAACCAAGTTCTCGTTCATAAACCCGAGCTGTTTGGAAGCGCCCGTACCGCTGCCGCCAATCCTGTGCTTATTATTATTACGTTTCTGATGATGGATGTTGTTGTTGTTTAGCAAAATCGACGTATTGTGTTCCTCCTCCTCCTTCTCGTTATCGTCGTCGTTATCGTCGTCGTTTTGCTGCTCATGTTGCTCATGCTGCTGCGCGTTGTTGTTGTAATCAACTTCATCATCATCATTCTCAATCGCGGGGGTGGCGACTTTGTTTCCCCGGAAAGAAGAAGACAAAGAAGAAGAAGAAGAAGAGAGAAACGCACAAAGCAACGAGAACAAAAGAAAAGAGAAACAGCAGAGAAAGAATTTCGCTCGGTGTCGACGACGGCGGTATTCCCTTTTCGGAGGTGGTGCGCCCATTTTTAGGCGTCGTTCATAAATATGTTTTGCCGTCTTTGGATTATGTGATGAAAGTGGAGAAAGACATTTTTTAATAAGATACGACTGAACCCTCCTTCTTCTTCTTCTCTACATTACAACACTACAACTGATCGTCTAAACCTCCTTTCGTGTTGTTCCTGCTCTTGACTAACTCGAAGGACTGACCGGGCGACATCGCGGTCGCACCAGCTCTGGGAGATGTGGCCATCAGTTGGACGCTGTCGCCTCGCGCGAGTTCTTCTTCGGAGAGGGAATACTCGTCACCATTTTTCTCCAGGTCGACGATGACTTGATGATGACTGGACCCGTTTGCTACTAAGGGATTTCTATCGCTATTCTTGTTATTGCCGCCGTTTTTGTCGTCGTCGTCGTCGTCGTCGTCGTCATCGTTCGAGAACTTGACGTAATTCATCTTCCCTTTCTTCTTTGAATCCGTCCCGCTCCGAGGAGAATTACCTAATATTCCTCCTCCTCCTCCTCCGGCGCCTGCCACGGGTGAATTCGGTACCGACCCGTGTCCACCACGTCCCAGGCATCGATTAAACTTTCTCTGTATCCACTCCGTGTTGTTTTCTACGAACGTTTTGATGTCGTACAAAACGTCTCTGACGTCGAACAAATCGAACAAATTATCCGTCAATTTCCTTCTCGACATGGTCGAGTTCAACCCGATGTTATAGCCGCCCACCGGTCCTATTCCCCCGTCTGCTTTATATTCATCCGCCGGGAACGCGTATAAATGCAAAAGGGCGAAGAAAAACATCTCCACGCAAATTAAAAACTCTTGAATTGCATTCGCACAATCCGCCTTGTCGTAATCCGACCACGTCGGATCGATCCAATTCACCCTAATGATGCCTCGATTGACTAAAAACGCAATCAACACGGATTGCCAGAAACTAAAGAAAATGATCGCTTTAACGCTCGCAAACTTATAGAAAGGACTAATCGGCGCTAACTCTTCTCTCGTCGCCCGGTACAACAAAACTAAGCAATACATCGCCCAGGCTGCGCTCAAATTATTCACAAACGCCAAGTACGGGTACGACACGTACGGATTCATAATCTGCCCGTCGCCGTACACCCCTTTCGCTTCGGTTAAAAACGCAATCGACGCACAAAACGGTCTCAACGTCACAAACTGTATGATCCCGTGTCTACAAAACCGCACGAACGGCTCTCCTACCCTCGGTGGTCCTAATATAACGCTTATCGGCCATAAATGGTGCTGCCTAGGTTTCCTCGCCAACGCGTGTTCTAACCCGGGCACGCAAAACTCTTGCAAATACACCATGCAATACGTGTAAAAGTTCCAAACCACGTACGCTTCGTAACACTCTCTCACTGTATCTAAATAAATAGTCGCTTTCTTATATCTCAGCGCGAACCAACAATCAATCGCGTACACCGGTACCATCGCCAATATCCGAATAACGTGCCTTTGCAATTTCGGAGCTCGATAGTTTTCCAGATGTAAAATAACTTCGTAAAACGTAATCGGAATGGAGAGCATCGCAAAAACGCCCGCGATGAACCAGGCTATGTATAACTGTTCGTAATCGTGTTTGTGCATTTGGTACGCGACGACTGGGATGGCAATCAAAATCAAAAGGTTGAGAATCACCCAGACTGTTTTTAAGATTTTCCTCAAGATTGTTCCAATGCTCCACTGATAGGAAGACGTTAACGGCGCGTTCGGGTGAATAGAAGAAGCATCCGACGATGAACCACCCGCCATTTTTACGTCGTTTACAACAACAACAACAACAACACGGAGCGCTTCTCTTTTTTCTTCTCTCTTCTATTTCTTCTCTTTCTTCTCTCTCTCGTTGTGCTTTGTTCGCACTTCTTTATTCGCGTGAATATTTATGAAATGAATTTAGACAGAAAGAAACGGCTAATTAGTGCAACAACAACAACAACAAGAAAATGTAAAACTACTACTACAACACTCTGAACCTCTTCATTCGTCTTTTAACTGTTGAATGCGAAAGTGATGATGAATCACATCATCAACTGGCAAACTTTTGCTTCAAATCTCTCTCGTCTATAATCGCGGTCTTCTTATCCTTCATGCTTTTACTTCTCGCTCGATTGAAATTTTCGTAGACGATATCCAACTGTTTTCGATCAACCTCTCGCATGCGCGAGAATCCGCTTTTCCGGGCTAAGCGAACGTCCTCGGCGGTAATGGACGGGACTTCGGTCGGGTTTGGGAGAGTAGGATCGAGTTTCAAAGCTTCTTCGTGCGCTTGAATCACGCGCGTGGCGGCGTTGACTGAGCAGTTGCTGAGTAAACCTTTGATGTCGGCGCCGGTGGAGCCGTTCGGCATTTCTTTCGCCGCGATGGCGCAAAGGTTTACGTCTGGGTCTGTCTTGATATTTCTGGTGAGTTTCCACATGATGTCGTATCGCTCTTTCTCCGTTGGCCAGTCTAAGAAGAGCAAGTTGTCTAAACGGCCCGGACGTAATAAAGCGGGATCCATCGTGTCCGGTCTCGACGACGTGGCGATGACGTACACTCCTCGTAACTCTTCGAATCCGTCAATTTCCGTCAACAACTGGTTGACTAATCGGTCCATGACGCCGGCGTTATCGGAGCCTCTTCGAGGACATATAGAATCAAACTCATCGAAGAATAAGCAGCACGGCGCAGCGGCGCGCGCGCGTTTGAATACTTCTCGAATGGCTTTCTCGGATTCGCCGATAAATTTGGACATGATTTCAGGACCTCGGACTTTTATGCATCGCATGCCGGATTCTGTAATCGCCGCGTGCGCGACGAACGTTTTCCCGACACCTGGAGGGCCATAAAGGAGGACATTCGTTTTCAGACGCAAAGGGCACTGCGCAAAAACTTCCGGAAACTGTCCGGGAAGAATCATGCAATCCTCGAGTAACTTTTTTACCCCTTCGTATCCACCAATGGCATTTAGACCACCTTCGATTGTATACACGGATGGATCCGTGAGATTTAAACCTTCGTCGCCGCTCGGTTTGATGTCCACTCGCGCTTTTTCGTAATCGTCTACCGTTAATGGGATGAACTCGTGATCTCCACCGTGTTTTCGCTTTTGAAACTCAGGATCTTCGTCTAAGTTTAACCGTTTGAACGCGTTTTGAATTGCGCGAGTGACGAGAATGTCTAAATCCCGTAAGTCGTATCCGATTGTTTTTCTGTCTTGCGCAATATCCTCCGCAACGTCCTCGGAGGTGGAAAAGTTCAAGCCGGCGGAAATTAACATTAAAGACTCTTTACGAGCGTCGTCTTCCATAGGTCCAATATCCTGAAACTTAATAAATACCTCTTGATCGAGCAAAGGTTTAGCCACGTTCTCTTTTTCTTGCACCGTAGCCACGAAACAAACGGTTTCCATGTTTACGCAATATTTAATCTCATCCGCGAGTAACGCCGCGATGTGATATGCGTCGTCCATTTCACCCGCATCTTCAGCCCCTTCTGGCTGTTTTTTACACACCGCGTCTAGATCTAAAAGTAAACAAATAGCTGGTGCTCGCAAATGTGCCGCTTGTAACGCGTGTCGTAACGCTTTCATCGCTTTCCGAGGGTGCGTTGGTAAATCCTTACATTTCACTTCGACGACGCTCGCGTAACAGTTTGGATCGTTCGCGATGCTCCACGCGATGCCTTTCGCCAGCGGGTCTCGATGCGATCCAATAGGTTTACCGCAAAGCATAGAGCCTCCTGGGATTTGGAAACAATTTTGTTCATTTCGCATAATTTGGGCCTCCTCCCATAACGACACTCGCACGCGTTTCAAAACTTCAATCGCGACTTTCTTGTAACTCTCTCCAGGCGCAACGTCACCGAGATGTTTATACCGCCCGTATGAAGGCATCACGGACACGCCTAAACAAGGTTCGAGTAAATTCGCGTGCTCTTTCCTCGGGTCTAAATAAACAGTCGTTTTCCCGAGTTCTACCCTTACGCGCGAGTTTTCTTTCACGAGATCGTCACGAGTGATATAAATCAGTGGAATCGCGTCTTCGGATAAATACGTCGCTTTCCCTCCAATCACGCTAATGGTCACTTCAAAACTCGCGAACGGCAAATACCCTCCGCTTCCAATCTCATCGCTCGATAACAAGATTTTAGAATCCGAACTCAAATGCATGCCATCGTTACTAGTATTACTATCATTATCATTACTAAAACCATTTCGACTGTTGCCGATATCTCCGCACTCGCCAGAACCGGTATACTTCACGTGTGCCTCGAGCCAATCGAGAAGAACATGTTTGGCACCAGAATTACACGATTCCGGTGTAATCAAACGCAAATCAGATAATGCTTCCTCCTCTTCGTCATCGCTGTCGTAATCGCTTTCGTCCGTTGCTAAGACATTTAGATGACCCAAACCGAGCGCGATGCGTTGCGGAGCGGTGAGTTTTCTCGCGAGAATTTGAGCAGCCGTCAACGGTTTCGATTTTGGAAGTAGCCCGGCGTCGTTGAATATGGGATTCTTTCTATTTCTGTCCTCGGAATCGTCCGAATCGAATCCATCTGCTTCGTCCTCGCTGCTTGTTTCGTCGTCTTCGTGAATCTTGAATTTTTTCTTTTCCTTTTTCACGACGATCGGTCGAAGTTGAATGACAACTTGCGCGAAATCATCCACTTTTAACGGTTTTGGACCTCTACTCAACACAACCGTATCGCCTTGAACGGTTCCTAGAAGATTCATGATTGCTTTCGACAACGCCACGTGGCCTGGTCGTAAGTGTTCGTGCGAGGAATATTTTATTCGCACGAGCGCAGAGCGGTCGTTGCGAAATTTTTTCTCCTCCGAATATATTTTCACGCGACACAACTGGCCTTCTCGACAGGGTAACTCTTGCTCGTTTTTATCTTTTGACACTCGAAGTAACGCGACCCCACTTAACTCGCAATTGAAATCGTCGATAGTTGCATCATTCATAGCTTTAAAATCGCGATCTACTTTCACCGCGAGTTCATCCAAAATGTGATACGTCGGACTTTGCACGCGAGCGCAAAACGGTTTCATTTTTTCCTCTTCCTTCTCGCCGTCGTCGTCGTCGTCGTCGTCGCCGTCTCGTAGCTCATCGCCCGTTACGTCTTCCTTCGCCGGTGGTGCGACGATGAGCTCGGTGTTCGGCGCTAATCGAACGACCGACGGAAAGACTTGACTATTTTTACTATTATTTTCGCTACTTTCTACGTAAGCTTCCACTTTCGTGCATTTCAACACGACCGGTTTCCCGCCCGCTTGGACACTTGGAAAAAACGGAAACTTCATTCCATCGTACGCACTCCCAAGTTGCTTCAACAGAGACTCTTCCACCCGGTCGCTTTGTGCGAACACAACGTCCCAATCGTCTTTTCGCATGGGTGAAACGTGAACGGCGGCTGCAATCGGCGCAAAAAAGACGGGCCAAACTCGGCACAAGTCTCCGTCTTCTAAACCTAAACATCTCGCTGCCGCGATTGGGACGTCCATAAATATCTGTCCTCCCAACTCCGACGTCGAGCCTGCCCAAGAAACGTATTTAATTACCGAGAATATTTTCTCTTTCTCGTGCGCGGGAATATCGTAAGGCGCGCCCCCGTTTCGATTATTATTACTACTACCACTCGTATGCGCGCCTCTCTCGATAACTTTCACTTTCATTGGTAACGGGAACTTTGGAGCTTTTACGAGCAAACTTTCGCACGCTCTCGACGGCAAACGAATAAAAGCGGAAGTATCGTGTATGAGCCGAACGCGAAGTTCCATCGCGTCTCGGATGTCTATTTTGTCTATCGAAGCGTCTATCCCGCCGCCGTCCGGATCGAGCGACGATTTCAACGCGTTCAAAAATCCTTTCATCATTTTGGTAAAACGCAGTACAGATGTAGTAACACTCTCCTTCTTCTTTTCTTCTTCGTGTTCTTCTTCTTTTTACATGCGTTTCCCGCCTTTGCCAATTTTCACCACCGGTTTCTGTTTCTTCGGTCTCGGACCTTTAATTCCGTCGCCTTTTTCCGTCCCTTCGGGTGCTTTAATCACGCGCAAAGTCCCACCTGAACTCGTCGCTCTTCTCGCAAACTCTAACTCGTTCTTCAAGTTCACCTCTCGAGTAATTTTTATGGACGCTTTCAAGTTATCCGTCAACTTGTTCGTCTTCTTAAGAAACTGGCCTTTTCGAGTTTCGATGCGTTTCCCGTGTCGGTTTTTCGCGATTTGTTTCTTTTTAAAATTCAAAGCCAGCGCGAGTTGTTGCGACGCAGAGTTAGACGACGAGCTTTGTTTTTTCTTCTTAAACGACGATGATTGCGGCATTTATATATGTACACTTAACGATGATGATTTTGGTGGTAACTTTGGTGACGACTTCTTCTTCTTTACTTCTTCTTCTTGTGTCTTCTTCTGAGAAAAGAAAAGTTGCAAAGGGAAAAAAATCGTCGTCGTCGATGAATGAACTTTTTTTAATCAGGCGAGAGACTTTTTGAGTTCTTCTCTTGTTTTGAAAGTTTTGACTCTGAGTTTTTTTCTTCTTTTTGTGACGGCTGCTGTTCTGTTGAAATCCCCTAATAAAAATTAGAGAGACGAACCAACTCTTTAGAACCACACAAACACACACACACACACACTACTATTATACTACTACTACAAAGACGACGACGATGTTTGGACGCGCTACTTTTCAACGCTCTTTTACTCCTCCTCCTCCTTTCGTAGTATTCAAAAACAACGACGACTTTAACAGAAAACAAATGATGAGAACAAAAACGAAGACAATAATTATTGAATCTCGAATCCGTCCTGGTAGGCAAGTCGAGCAAAGAAAATTTCGCATGGAACGAGAGAAAGAGTCGATTGGGATTTACGAGTACTTGGAGACGATTGGGGTGGCAAAATCGGCAGCGTTGAGAGTCATGTCGCAAGCGACGATGCAATTTGAAGCCGAGAGAGCAAAGATGGGGATGACACTCGATGGGTCGGTGAAATTCGACGAGAACGAAGTCAGAAAAGTGGTGGAGTTTTTACAATCGAGAGATATACGAGAACAACAGTTGGGGGGATTAATCACGAATTTTCCGTCCGTGTTAGCGTACGACGTGGAAACGAGATTAGAACCACTTTTTGTGTACGTGGAGAAGGAGTTGGGGATCACCGGGACGGATTTCGCGAAGGAGGTGCAACGACGACCGAGTTTGTTGGGATTGAGAGCCGACGAAAACTTAGCGAAAATGGTCGGGTATTTAGAATCAACCGGGAGCACGCGGGAAGAGGTTGTAGAGTATTTGATGAAAACTTTATAATTAGTTAGATATGTATAGAGTGTGTGCGTGTGTATATATATGTATATGTTTTGTTCTTTCGTTGATACTCTGTATTAAAATCAATTACGCTTCTTCTTAAAATCAATCTTCGTTTTTGTCAACCGGCGCGTCGAGCTCCGCGGCGATTTCCTTCACGAGTTGGTCTCTATAGTCTTCAAAGTCGCCGTTGAATTTCGTCACCACGCCATCATCGACGACCCAGATTTCACTCGTCTCGTCGTCTAACACTTTGGAACAAATGTGCGCGTCGTGGGTGATGAGAACGACGCCACCTTCAAACGCAGTCAACGCGTCCGCCAACGCGTCGATGGATTGCATGTCCAAGTGGTTCGTCGGTTCGTCCATGAGCAAAATGTGCGGGTTCGATAACGAAATCGACGCGAAAACGACTCGAGCTTTTTGACCACCCGACAATTTCACGATCGGTTGCAAATGGTTGTGTCCAGGCAAACCAAATTTCCCCAAGATTGCGCGAATGTCGTGGTCTTTGTAACTGCCCCCGTCTGCCCTTTTGTACTTTCTTTGTAAATAACTCACCGGCGTTTCGTCCATGGCTAAAACGTCCACGAAATGTTGCGAGTACCGACCGATGCGCAAAGCGTGCGACCGTCTCGAATCCCCTTCGGTTGGGTTTAAGTCTCCGGCGAGCAAATTCATTAAGGTTGATTTCCCGGCGCCGTTTGGCCCAATAATCGCGACGCGCGTTCCCATATCGATGCCTAAATCGATATTATCCAAACTGAAACCTTCCAAACCGGGGTACCGAAACGAGCAATCTTGCAAAGAAATCAACGGCGGATTTAATTCCGTCGGCTCTGGGAAGTTGAACTCGACGTCGTAATCGTTCCATTTCGTCGGCGCTCTCGCGGTGTTCAAAGCGTCGTCCGCGTCGTCCATCATCCCTTTGTTCTTCTTCTTCTCGTTCTTTTTCATCGCATCCTTCTTCGCCTGGGCCGTGATATCTTCCTGCTTCTTCTTGTTCGATTGTTGCTTGGCTTGTTTGATTCTTTTTTCGTACTTTTCAAACTCTTTGTTCGCCTCTCTGCGTCTTTGCTCGTACATCTCTTCGAAGGATTCAAAGTTTCCTTTGTATTGATCGAGTTGGTGGTCGTGCAAATGAATGATATCCGTCGTGACGCCGTTTAAGAAATCGCGATCGTGCGAAACCACAATCAAAGTTTTCTTCCAACGCATCAAGTACTCTTCTAACCAAATGACCGCTCGTAAATCCAAGTGATTCGTCGGTTCGTCCAACAACAAACACGTCGGTTCGATGAATAAAGCTCGAGCTAAGGAAATCCGCATTCTCCAACCGCCGGAAAAGCTCTTGGTCGAATTGTGCATGGAAAATCGATCCGGGCCTTTCGTTTCGCCTTTCTTGACGACAGTAAAACCTAAACCGTGCAGAATCTTTGACGCTCTCGCCTCCGCGGTATCGTCGCCTTTCAGTTTCAGCTGGTCGTACGTCTTCGTCAACGCTTGCGACGCGTCCATCTCGGTCCCGGTCTCTTCGTCTTTGAACGTCAACTGGTTCATTTCCTTAATTAAAGCTTCATTTTTGCTCTCGTCCGCTTGCGCCATCTTCTCCATCAACTGCTCGTACTCCATTTTCTTCTGTCTCAACTCCATGAGTTCCACGTCGGCGGCAACCACGGATTCCAACGCCGTTCTCTCGTCGCCGACGACTTCTTGCTCCACCAACAAAATGTCAATAAATTCCGGCACCGGAATCTTACGCCTCGCTAATAACTTCATCAACGTCGTCTTCCCGGTCCCGTTCGGCCCAACGATCCCGTATCGTCTCCCGTGCGCGATCGTAATGTTCGTATCCGTCAACAACGGCTTCCCTCTCACGGAAACCGAGAAATTGTCAATCTTGATATCGCGCGAGTTTGCCATTTGCGCCATCGCTTGGTCATCCATAGCCGGTAATCGAACGTTAAACGCGTCGTCGTCGTCTCGCATCGCCTCTTCTTTCGCCATCGCCTCTTTCCTCGCCATCTCGATCTCTTTCTTCCTCGCTTTCGCGGCTTCCTTATCCGAAGGTCCGTCGAACGCGTTCTTGGTTAAATCTCTCTCCACCTTTTCTTCCACGTCTTCGTCGTCCGAGGAGGACGGTAAGTCCATCCCGGCTAAGTAATCGTTTTTGCTCCCACCCTTCTCCTGCATCATCATCCCAACCGGCGGGCCTCTCGACTTTTGCTTCTTCTCTTTCAAAGCAGCCTGTCCACTTTGAGATTGCTTCGACGCTTTCGCCGACTTTTCTTTGCGCTCGTCTTTTGATTTCCCATCGGCGGATGATGATTTCGCCGTGGCTTTTCTCGCCGCTCGCTCCTCGGGAGTCTCGTCCCTCTTCTTATCCTTTTTCTTCGACGCACCTTCTCTCTTCTCCTTCTCCTTGCGCTTCGAGCGCTCCTCCGCAGTTTCGTCCCTCTTTCCTCCCATCTTTATTAAATATATGTTTATACGTTTATATGTGTTTTTGTGTGGGAAAGAGATTTTTGAAAGAGGGCAAACCAAGACTTATTTTATATTTAAAATCAAGAAGAAGAAGAAGAAGCGCTTGTGTGCAAAAGCTCTTTATTAAGCGGCGGAAAAGAAGTTCACTCTTCTCACCCCGGCGTTCTCAAACAAGGTCGTCCACTCCACCGCTTTCTTCCCTTTGACTCCGGCTAAACACACGACGCACTTGTTATGTTGCAAACGCGTTTCGCCGACGATATTGGCTCTAGGAAACGCGCCGCCGGAATTCTCAAAGTCCTCTTCCCCGGTGGAAGAAGAAGAAAGCGCGGAACGAATCGTCAGGGAGTGATAATCGACGATACCGTCGGGGTCTTCGTTTACCGAGGTTATGATTTTGACGCCCCCTCGCTTCCATCGTTCGATTTCGTCCACCGTGATTGGTAAGCGACTGGTAGATTCCGCGAGAAAGAAAACAGTCACGGGAGCTATGGAAGCGTGCGCGAGTAATGCCGGCGACGAGAGTAAAGATTTCGCGCACGCGAAACCTTCGGATTCTTTCGCGACAATCACGATGGGAACTTTGATTGTATCGGACATCATCGCGTTATCCAACGTCTTTTCGTTTGAAAACAGCGGGTTGGAAAATCCAAAGCCTCGCGGATTGGAAATTTTCATCTTCGCCTGCGGCTCTAATTTCGCTAAGTGTGCCTCCTCCTCTTTTTTACCATCGACGATGAATTCTGCTTTCGTATACGTCGACGCGCCGGGCGATTGCTTTCTCGCCATGTGTAAATTCGTCGGCGATTGCGCGATGGGCAGTTTGTGCGTTAATCGGCCGAGACTCTCGTCCACGACGTCCTCTCTCAACCAATCTTCTTCTTTAAACAGCTTAAATTGTGCGCTTTGTCCTGGAAACTTATACCGCAACAACCACTCGCTCTCAAAATCTGCTTCATTTTTCACGTATCCACCGTCAATTGTGGAATCTCGCGTCGTGTGTGTGTGCGTCCTCCCCGTCGTCGTCTTCCCGTTTGCCTTTTCTTTGTTCATTTTTAACTGTTTCGACATTCTGCTCACGGTCGCCACGTCGTCGTCGATTTCCACCGTCAGTAGCCGAAAACTCTCGTCCGGAGATATCGGTTCGTTTGAGAGTATCGTGCAATTGAAGTATTCGTTTTGTGTTTTTGTCGTCGTCGTCGCCTCGTCGGAGTTGTTGTTGTCGTTATTGTTATTCGAAGCAAAAGTTTTCTTTCGTCGCAGATGAACTCGATGAGGTTGTTGTTGTTGTTGTTGTTGTAAAAGTTGACTCCTCCTTCGAAGAAAACCTTCTCCTCCTCCTCGCAGTCGTTCCGAAGTTCGAACGCGTAATAATAAAGACGACGACGACGTCAAAGAAGAACCACGAGTAGTCATCTCTCTCTTTTAACCTCTCGAGCAAGAGCGTGTTTGTGTTGTTGTGTGTGTGTGTGTACTCTTTCTTTCCGAGAAGAGATATAAAAAAAGAGAATAAAAAAGAGAGTCTTGTCTTGTCTCTCTTTTTTTCCTCTTTTTGTTTTTTTGTGCCTCTCTCTTCTTCGAAAGAAACTATTTTTGCATTGAAATTTCTCCTCTGTTTTTTCTGCTTTTTCTGCTTGGGCAAGAAAAAAAAAATTGAAGGCAGACTTTTTCTCCTCAGAAAAAGAAGGAACACCAATCACCAAAAAAAACAAAAGAGATTTAACAACAACAAAATGGGATTCCTTGGCCTCGGACGAAAGAAGAAATCGGAAGCAGAGCTCGCGGAGGAGGAGAGAGTAAAACGAGCGAATATGCCTTGGTACGCGCGCATGTTTGGGATGGATTCGTGCTGCGGGAATCGGAAAGAGTTGAAGAAGTCTAAAGATAATAATAATAATACGAATAATAATGGCGCGTCGTCGATGGATTAGTAGTGTGTAAAGAGATTCAAATTGATCTCTCTCTCTCTCTTTTGCTCGCTCTTCGTAAAGACTCTAAATCGCCGCTCTGAGTCTCGCTCTCATTCTCATTCTCTCTGTCTCGCACGCGAAGGACGCATCGTCGCGTGTTTTTGTGATGTGTGGGTAAACAACGCGTGTATATAGAAGAAAAAGAGAGAGAGAGAAAAAAGGGAGAAAGCGGCAAAGATATTCAGCAGCAGCAGTTTTGTAAACAAACAACAAGTATAAAATGTAACAGCGCAAATGTCATTTTCATTTTCACAACACTCGCATCAAAAATCGCTAATAGTTCCCGACAGATAAGACGCTTTTTAACGCCAAAATAGCTTCGGTCAATCGCCCGGCTAAACTGAACGTGACGAGCACGACGCTCGATAAGCAGAGCAAAACGATGCACCGTCTTCGAGTGAACAAACGAGAACCGCCTCGTCTGCGTTTCTTTTGATGTTGTGACGACATCGTTTGCGTGTTTATTCGGTGCTCGCCCAGCTCCATGCGGTCGATGTTGGAGGAATTTGCCGTTTTTAATAAGCTTTCTGACATCATCGTCGACGAAGATGTCGAAAGTTTATTATTGTGCGCGTTCAAAGACGAAGCGGTGGCGAGTTTTTTTGTCGTCGGCGGTTTCTCCGGTTTCTCCTCCCTGCTCAAACTTCGCGTTAAGAATCTATCGACATCGTATGACGCAGACTCCGTGTTTATCGTACCATTTGGACCGACTAATCTCTGTAAACACTCCTTTGCAAACATTTGAGCGAGAGCAGGAACCGGATCGCCCGCCCTTCCCGTTGCCGTTTGTAACATCGCGCGAAGCTCTTCCACGACATTCGCCGCGCGCAAAGCCGAATGGTGCGCGGGATGAGACGATAAACCAGATAACGCGCGGCACGCGTCCACAAGTGCGGCTGAAGACTGATGCTCGGTTTCGTTGTCGTCGTCGCTGTTGGCATTTTTCTTCTTGTGGGTACTCCTTCGAGTACCGAAACCATCGTCGTCGTAAAAATCGTCGTCGTAAAAATCGTCGTCGTCTTCACCACCGTCACCATTCTCCGAGTCGTTCTCACCGTCGGAATCGTGTTCGGGTGGCTCTAAAGACGCGCATAAAACGTACGCACCTCCTGAAGCGCAAAATGCGCTCGCTGCTTGACTCGGAGGGTTCGTCTTCTTCGTCGTTTGCGCAGTTCTTCCTATAATCGCAGCGAGTTTGAGTAAATCCAACACCCCTAGAGTCCTCGCCGGATCGTTCTTCTCGACGACTCGTAAACCGAGCCATCTCGCGACTGACGTGCCTATGTACGCACCAATCGGCAATCGGTCGTTTTTCAACAGTTCACACGCGTAATTTTTGTCGTCGACTATGCGAGCAATCGTCGCGAACGCTAGCACGGACGTTTCCTTGTTCGTCGCGCTGTGTTCACCTCCTCCCGCTCCGCTGTTGTTGTCGTTGTTGTTGTTGTTGTTGTTGTTGTTATAACTAGTACTATTATTACTACTTTCTCTCGCAAACGTCTCGCACAACGTCGCAAAGGTTGTTTTCGCGTGTCGCTGTAAATATTTCTTGTTTTCTAAAAGCGAAGACAATCGATAACTGGTCAAAGTTGCCCGATGTCGAGCTATAGCCGAAGCTCCGGAATGCGCCTCGGCTATTTTAACGACGCTTTCAATAGCCTCCTCGCCAATCGCTAACACCATCGTTTCCGACACCTCGTTCGAAGAAGAATACGTGGAAGATTTATCGCTCGTGTTACAAAGCGACGCTATGGCCCAAATTAAGGACTCCGTCGCCTCGTCGCTCGGAGAGAACTGTAACAACGCTTTCGTCAGAGCGTCAATCGCTCTCGCCTGCCTCAACATGTGCCTACCTTTTAAACTTTGACCGGATAACAACACGATCAGTTTCGCGCAATAATCCAGCAAGTGCGTCGTTTTTGTCGTCTTTTGTTGCGACTGTACCAACGCGCGTTGGAGTAAAGTCACCAGCGGTTCCGATACGCCGTGATTCAAAATCAGCTTCGTGTTCTTCTCGTTATTACTACTACTCGCGCTACCCCCAACCGCGTTTGCAAAATTACTATTGTTGTTGTTTGTTTTCGCCCTGCAAATATGAATCAAAGCAATCACGGCGGCTTCCGCGCACTCCAATCGTTTGGACATCAAGCAGTTTACCAGTAAAAGGCAACTCTCTTTGGTCACCGGGAAATACTCGTTCCCTCCGCCGGCGGAAAACGAAGACGATGAAGACGGAAGAGACCCCGCGTGACTCGAAGACGAAGATAAAGAAGAATGATGATGATTCGAATCCAACTCTTGACTGAAATTCGCTAAACTTTTAATCGCGAGATAATAGGTTTCCCCGTCTATATTCTCCGATTTCCGCGCAATCCTTAGCAACAAATTCGCCACGTTCCCGCTCCCTCCGAATTGCGTCATCTTCGCTCTGTTTTTATGCTTCTTCGATAACACGCAAATCAACTCGCACCCTTTCTCGCACGTCTTCGATTCCAACGACGACGCGTTCAACGCGAACGTTATCGACTGCATCCCTTTCAGCAAGAAAAATTGACTCAATGGTGAACTCTCTTTGTTGTTGTTTCCTTCTTTCGTATTCGTATTCGTAATCAAACGAATCATCTTCTCAATCGCATCCGCTCGTTCCAACTCGGGACCGGTGCATTTCTTGATCAACTCTCTCATCATCAGAGAAGATTGCTGCTGCTGCTGCTGCTGCTGTTGACTAGACGAAGACGAGGACGACGTCGTCGTCGTCATCATCTTTTCTAACTCAAGGTTGTTTTATGATACACTCACTCACTCTCTAGCAACAGAAACAACAACAAGAAAATAGTGAAGAACTTTGGCTCTCTTTCTTATTTATACATTGGAAAAAATGTCGCGCGCGTATTTCGTTTGATTCTTCGATCGGTAGTAAATGAATACAATGTATATGTGCACAGTTAGGACTACAAATGAGCTAATGCTGAGTGCGCACGTGTTTTTGCAAATTACCAGATTCACGAAAACGCTTCTCGCAAACATCGCACTCGTACGGTCTCTCGTTCGTGTGAATACGCGCGTGGACTTTCAAACTATAAGTTCGAGCAAAACGTTTCTCGCACACATCACATTCGTACGGTTTCTCGTTCGTGTGAATACGCTTGTGGGCTTTCAAATGTTGAGATTGACGAAAACGCTTCTCGCACACATCACATTCGTACGGTTTCTCTTTCGTGTGAATACGCTTGTGGTTTGTCAGAGCACCAGAATCACGAAAAGCTTTATCGCACACATCGCATTCATACGGTTTCTCGTTCGTGTGAATACGCATGTGGACTTTCAAATTACCAGCCGTAGTACAACGCTTCTCGCACACATCACATTCGTACGGTTTCTCGTTCGTGTGAATACGCATGTGCATTTTCAAACCACTAGCTCGAGTAAAACGCTTCTCGCACACATCACATTCATACGGTTTCTCTTTCGTGTGAGAACGCATATGTCTGGCCAATGCAGATGGATATCGAAACACCTTCTCGCACACATCGCACTCGTGTTGCGTTCTCTTTCTCTTCGATCCTTTCCTAAAAGCAGTTTCTTCTTTTCGTATATGTTCGTCCATTTCATACTCATCATCTTCTTCTTCTTCTTCTTCTTCTTCTTCTTCTTCTTCTTCTTCTTCTTCTTCTTCTTCTTCTTCTTCTTCTTCATCATCATCGTCAGGTGGTATTTGCAAACACAACACCAACGGTTCTTCTTCTTTTTCCCTTAACTCTTCTCTCTCACCCTTCGGGACCTTCAAAACCGTCCTCGCATTTTCCGCTCGTTTAGGATGCGGATTCTTTCGTCTCATAGTACTTCTCGTTGTTGATGTTGATGTTGATGTTGATGTTGTTCAGTGTGTATCAGTGTTAGAGTAGTAAAGTGAAGATTTTCGAATCGTTTCCATTCTTTCATACATGTCCGTTGTTTTCCCCTAATTAATTCTTCAGAAACGAGCTTTGCTCTTATATAACATAAATGTCGGTGACTTTACACACCTCCCTCGGCGACTTGAAACTCGAACTCTTCTGCGAAGACGCGCCTGCGACCTGCTTTAATTTTCTCGCTTTGGCCGCCTCCAACTATTACGATGGCACGATTTTCACTCGCATCATCAAGAAGTTCATCGCGCAAGGCGGCGACCCGACCGGAACTGGGAAAGGAGGCGAATCGATTTACGACGGAGGACGAATGTTCGAGGACGAAATACGAGAGCACTTGAAATTCACGAACAGAGGGATAGTGGCCATGGCGAATGCCGGGAAAGATATGAATGGAAGTCAGTTTTTCATCACGTTCGCGAAAGCGCCGCACATCGACGGGAAGAATACCATCTTCGGGAAAGTCATCGATGGATTTCCGGTTTTGGATATGATGGAGAAAGCGAAGGTGGACGAATCCATGAGACCGTTGACGGACGTGAAGATAGAAAGGGTGACTATTCACGCGAATCCAATGGCATCTCGATGATATGAGTAGTTTTAGGGGTGTTTTATCGCACGCAACGCATTAGAGTTACTAGTATACTGTTAGCACAAATATTTTTACAACTTTTACATCAGCAACAACAACAATACAATACAAAATGTATCTTCTATCTCGTCGACGTTCGTTCCATCTTGAGCAAATCGCCGACGTGTCTGGCATTACCGGTGGATTTCAACCAGTCTCGAAACTCGCGCTGAATCATGGCGACTTTTTCCGAGTCCGCGCCGCTCGACATTTTCTCAACCATGTCTTTGCGAAAAGTGGCGACGAGCTCGTTTTTTTCGTCCATAGAGGTGACGTATTCACCGGGAATGCGAAATGGGTTCGCCCTCGTAATTTCTACTGGTGATGCTATTGATGCGGAAGGCGCGAGATCGTGCGACTGATTATACTCCCCTCCTCCTTTTTCGCCAGCCGCCGCGGCGGTTCCCGACGCAATCTCCTCGGACGGCAAAAACGGAACGATGAAAGGCCCGAAATCTTCCGGTTTCTGCACGCAGACGCTAAAGTTACTATTGTTAAGGTCGCTATCGGACTCTGAACCTGAATCGGGATCGGGATTTGTGCTAATTACCCGAGAGCTTTTCCAACTCTCCGTCATGTCCTTCGAATCCGGATGCAACCGGCACTTTTTCAAGTGCGTCGACAACCCGCCGTAGTAGGAATTGTACGGTCCCACGACGCAACCTCGGGAGTCACCGACGAAAATTGGACGTTTCTCCACTGCGACGTTAAAGTTACAATCGTGCGACGCTTTGCTAAATAAATATTTCGACGCCGAGACGACGTGGACGCGCTCACATCTGGTGAGAAATATTGTCGAGGATACCGAGCCGATGAATAGAGAACAATCCACCACGTTATCGATTCGAACGTGCTTCACGGGCGCCATGACATACACGGTACTCTCCGAGCAATTCGCAATCAAGCACGAG
>Ga0255763_1001093_pt1 | contig 28710 bp, 21 predicted proteins | sample 041ome_2_FD_179963 | JGI IMG/M metagenome (GOLD analysis project Ga0255763, IMG submission 179963) | Coastal salt marsh microbial communities from the Groves Creek Marsh, Skidaway Island, Georgia - 041406US metaG (version 2) | ecosystem: Environmental > Aquatic > Marine > Intertidal zone > Salt...
TAACAAAGGGGAGAGAGACACGCCGCTGAGACAGCTGTTGCAGGAGGAGGATTACAACGGCGAAGAGGCGTCGTCATCCGCGGAGGAGGAAGAGTCCGCGGCGTCGTCTTCGGAAGAGGAGGAGGAGCGGGAGGAAGAAAAATCGGAGGAGGAGACGGAGGAGGAAATACAGCAGGAGATTGCCGAGGAGAAGGAAGAGGAGAGAGAAATTCTAGAGGAGGAGAGAGAGGAGAGAGCTGAGGCGCGCGAGGAGCGACGAGAGCGTCGAGAGCGACGCCAAGAGATGCGAGAGGCGGTGGAGGAAGTCAAGGAGGAAGTCGCCGAAGAACAGGAGGAGGAAGCCGAAGCGGAAGCCGAAGCGGAAGCCGAAGCGGAAGCCGAAGAGGAAGCCGCCGGCGATGACGAGACGAGCGATGAGTAATTTTATATATGTTTACACCCTCCCCCAGATTTATTTGTTTTATTGAAATAATGAAACCTTTTACGAAGAGACTTGTGTGTTCGACGAGACGACCGGACGATACCCGCGCGTCGCGCTGCTCCATTTTGCTCCCAATTTGCCTCACAAAGACTAAACGACACGAATTTGCTTCAAACATAACAACAACAACAACAACAACAACAACAACAACAATAATAATAAAAGTCGCCCGCGAAAAGAAAGAAAGAAAGAGAGAGACCAGGGAACGAGGATATACTCGAAGAAAATCGAAAAACTCTCTTTCCACACGCGTCCGTCGCGGATCGTGTGCCGCTTTTTATCTCTCTGAAGTTTTTTTTAGGGGAGATGCCGAATTCACTTCTCCCGCCGTGGCGGATACACTTTTCCGAACGAGAAGAAGAAGGAGGAGGAAGCGTTCGCACGAACGCGTCGCCGACGATACATTACCCATCTCGCGTTACTTCTCCACCGCACAGTCCGAGCCGTAAACGGAAGGGCGCGACGGCGGCGGAAGAAGAAAAGAAAACGAACGCGATTCCATTTTTAACCGCTCTGGAAAGAACGAATTTGGAGTTCAACGCGGCGCACGCGACGAGAGATTGTTTGAGACATTTTGGGTTGCCAGTCGTTTTGAGAGATAGAAAACGGATGAAAAGAGATAAAGATACAAACGGGAAGAATAGCAGTAAAAGTAATTCGACGTTAACGTTAGCGGAAATCCGAGGGAACGTGAAATGGGGGTGGGCGCGCGAGGCGACGAAGTCAGGCGTGAAGGAAGCGAAGAGAGGCCATTATATGATCGCTTTGAAAGCGTTCGATCGAGCGATTGAGTTGGACCCGAAACACGTGGATGCGTACGTCGCGAGAGGCGCGGTTTTAGCCAAAAAAATGGATTTGGAGAAGATGACGGTGTCCAGGCGAGTGGAGTGTTTGGAAGACGCGAGGAGGGATTTCAAGTTGGCGTTGGAAATGGAAGAAGGGCACGAAGACGCGAAGAAATATTTAGAAAAGGTGGAGGAGGAATTGAAAGAATTGAGAGAAAAACTTCGAAACCAGCAAGTTCCAGTCGTGGTTCCAGCGAAGAGGAAAATTTCGGCGACGACGAGAGTTTCGTCGTCCGGCGTGTTGCCGGCGGACAGAGCGAGGTTGGAGCAAAGAGAGAAGGACATGGATCGCATCGAAATTACGAACAACGGTATCGACAAAAGTGGAGCTGTAAATGGCATCATCGCGAATGCTCGAAAGAACGGGCTCGAAGAGGACAAGGAAATGACGGAGTTTTTAGAGGCGGAAATCGAAGCCGAGATGGTTCGAAAAGAAAAGGAGAAACATCGCAAGGAGAAAAAGAAGCGCAAGAGGAAGAAGAAGGAGAAAAAAAGCAAACACCGGAAGAAGAAGAGCAGGAGGAAATCGTCGACATCGTCGTCGAATTCGTCGTCGAGCAGTAGCAGCAGCAGTAGCACGAGTAGCACGAGTAGCAGTAGCAGATAGTAATGCGCATAGCATCATTTGTTCAAATTACATCTCACCGCTCAATCGAGTTCTTTCGTCTTCTCGTAGAGGTAACAATCGAGCTGCCATTTCTCGTCCACTTGCAAGATAGGTTTCCATCCGATTCCTCCCGGAATCGATCTCAAGGGTTCAAAATTTTCGATATCGTCGCACAATTTACTCACGATCGCCAATCTCGCGCCAACGTTCATCTCTCTCGACAGTTTCGCCTTCAGCATCCCCAACGTCGTGTCGTGCAACGTCGTCGCGTGCACGAAAATGAAATCAAACTGAGAGAGGTCTTGGTCGAACATGTCGCCCTGAGAGACGGATATTTCACACCTAGCGACGCCGCTGCTATATTTCTCGAGCTCCTCTCGCAACCTCCCGATACCTTCGATCGCTTTCGCGGCTAAATCCGGACAAATCTCCACGCCAACGGCTTTGCTAAACTTCCCCGACAACGCCGCAGCCTACACGCGAGAACGGAAAAGGTCAGCGCGCAATCACAAAACAAGACAAGAAGAACGCGAATAAAAGAAATCGAACGCGAAAAATCAACGCCACGAAAGGGTTCAAAATTCACCTACCGCCACTTGCTTCCCGACGCCGCATCCCAAGTCCGCGTACCTCAACCCGCCTCCCTCGCCCTCGACGCCTTCAACACTACTCTTCCTCTTCCCACCATCGGTCCCTAAATCAATCAACTCGAGCATAGAATTCACATCAATCTCGCCGTAAAACGAATCCTCCGGATGCTTATACGTCTCTGGGTTCACTTCGGTAACTCTCTTCGCGATTGCGCGGCTTCTGCTCTTGGAAAACGTTTCGTCGTCGCAGAAGATTTCGTTGAAGATGGCGCCCGGATTGAACCTGGAAGACGACGACGAAGAAGGAGAAGAAGAAGAAGAAGCACCGACGACGACGACGCTTCGCTGCTGATGGTATTTTCTCCCCAGGCGGCGACTGCGAGAAGAAGGAGGAAGAGAAGAAGAAGAGCAAGAGGCGAGGCGCGACGAATCGATCCGCAGCAGCAGCGTCGCCGATGATGATGACGAAGACGACGATAACATCTCTTCTCACTTTTCGTTGTGAGGCGCTTTCCAAAACATTTCGTCATTCTTTTCCCCGGAAAGCAAAAGAGGGACTCCCCTGCGACAACAAGAAAAGGGAACGCGAGAACAGAGAGAGAGTGAGTGATAATAAAAATGGCGGCGCGACGACCTTCTTCTTCTCCGCGGCGCGCCGACGATGAAGAGAAAAGGAAGAAACGCAGCGCGTCCGATTCCGCCGCCGAGGAAGAAGAGAAGAAGAAGTTAAAGAAGAGATCGAAAGAAGAAGAAACAACGACGATCGATGAAGGCGAAATACCACCGCGCGGTGTCGATAAAGACGACCGAAACGAGAAGGGAAACGCGAGGAATAACGCGTTGTCGTCGTCTAAAAGCAACGGGCGCGCGGGCGGGGCGTACGTGCCTCCGTTTAAGCTCGCGCAAATGATGCGAGAGATTCGAGACAAATCCAGTCCAGAGTACCAGCGAATCACGTGGGAAGCGCTGAAAAAGTCCATCAACGGACTGGTGAATAAAATCAACAGCTCGAACGTGAAAAACATCGTGCCAGAGCTGTTCGCGGAGAATTTAGTGCGCGGGAAAGGTTTGTTCGCGAGATCGGTGATGAAATCGCAAATGGCGAGCCCGCAGTTTAGTCCGGTGTTTGCGGCGCTGGTGGCGGTGACGAATACGAAGTTTCCGGAGCTCGGGGAGTTGGTGGTGAAACGAGTCGTGTTGCAGTTTCGGAGGGCGTTTAAGAGGAACGATAAGAGCGTGTGCGTGGCGGCGACGAAGTTTTTGGCCAGTTTAGTGAATCAGCAGGTGCGTGTTTGTGGATCTTTCTTTCTTTTTTCGTTCTCGTCGCGTCGCGGGCTTCTTCGATTCGTTTTTTTGTTCGCGTTTTATACGAACGCGCGCGCTTGGGCGTGGGCATTTTGAACGACGCGTTTTATCGAAAGGCAAACGATGAATAAGATCATACACAAAATCCAACTCCGAGGCTGGTAGTTCCAACTTCCGTGACGAGTAGAGAATCAAACGAGCTTTTTAACCCTGATGCCTTTTGGTGAACGTTGTTTTTCAAGAAGCACGCGCGCGCTCGCGTCGCGCGCTCTGACTCTGTCTCTTTCTCTCTCTCACTCTCTGTCTTTGTTTTCTGAGGACGACGGAAGAATTCAAAATACTCACGCATTTATCTTTCTCTCCAAATAATTACAATAGGTTGTGCACGAGCTCCTCGCGCTCGAGTTGTGCACTTTACTTCTCACTCACCCGACGGACGACTCGGTCGAAGTCGCCATCGAGTTCATCAAAGAGTGCGGATATGCGCTCCAAGATTTATCTCCGCAAGGCTCGCACGGTATTTTTGAACGGTTTCGGGGCATTTTGCACGAAGGTGAAATCGATAAACGAACGCAGTTTATGATTGAAGGTTTGTTTGCCTTTCGTAAGAGTGGCTTTGAAGGTAAAAAAGGAGTCCCGGAAGAGCTCGATCTCGTCGACGAGGACGATCAAATCGTCCATGAAATCTCGTTAGACGACGAACTAGAAGCGAACGCGAGCTTGGACGTGTTCAAATTTGATCCGAACTACGAAGAGAACGAGAAGAAGTATTCGGAGATCAAGAAGGAAATTTTAGGAGAGGAGAGTTCGTCGTCGGACGAATCTGGTTCGGACGAAAGCGGGAGCGACGAAAGCTCGGACGATGACGACGACGAACCAACACGCGCTGCGCCAACGACCACGCAAAACATCACCGACGCCACAGAAACCAACCTGGTTAACCTACGCCGAACCATCTACCTCACCATAATGTCGTCCTTAGATTTTGAAGAAGCGGGTCACAAATTGATGCAAATCCAACTGCAGCCGGGGCAAGAAATTGAAGTCGCGACTATGCTCGTCGAATGTTGCTCGCAAGAGAGAACGTTTGTGCGATACTACGGCTTATTGGCGCAACGATTTTGTTTCATCTCCAAAGAGTATGCGAGTATTTTCGACGATGTATTCATGAAGCAATTCAGCACCATCCATCGACTAGAAACGAACAAGTTACGAAACGTGGCCAAATTTTTCGCGCACTTGTTAGCCACCGACGCCATGTCGTGGACGTGTTTGGCGTACATCCAACTCTCGGAAGAAACGACGACGTCGGCGTCCAGAATTTTCATCAAAATTCTATTTCAAGAGTTGAGCGAACAGCTGGGTTTGAAAAAGTTAAACGAGAAGATGTCCGAAGAAGACATGCAGCCGTATTTCACCGGCGTCATGCCGAAAGCGCCTCTGAAAAACGTCCGCTTTTCCATCAACTTTTTTACGAGCATTGGGTTAGGCGGGTTGACCGACGGCATGCGAGAACACTTGAAGAAGGAGCAAGAAAAGGAGAGAGAGAGAAGAGCGAACGCTTCTTCTTCTTCTTCTTCTTCTTCTTCTTCTTCGTCATCCGACTCTTCCGATTCTTCGTCCGATTCAGATTCCTCGTCCTCGAGCGACGAGAGTAGCAGCAGTAGTAGTAGCAGTAGCAGTAGCAGCGAAAGACGACGACGAAAACGAAAACGAAAGAGTAAGAGATAGAGAGATAGAGGGAGCGCGATAGATATAAAAGCGTCTTGTAATAATCTTAACGCATTCATTTCGCCGAGCAAAAGCTCAATAAAACGAACCGACTTCGTCTCTCCATTTTGTTTCTCACCTCGGGCACGCGCGCGCGCTTCGCGCGAAACAAAAATACCATCGTCATGGTCCCGACAAACAAGCAGAGAAAGAAGAAGATAAAAACTCTCGCGGCGTTCGACGACGACGACGACGATCGCGACGAAGAAGAAGAAGATGGTGACAAGCGGAAGAGCGACGACACTCGGGACGACGAACCGTTACCTAAATTAGTAATCGGAGACAAAAGAGTCCGCACCGGCACGTACATGCCGTCGTTCATTCCGAAAGAGAAAAAGAGAAACGACGACGCGAAGGTGGAGAATGATGCGATGAACGACGAGGCGAACGGAGGCGACGACGAAGTTGCGAAGCGAAAGAGAACATTTTTAGGTGATGGTGAAGCTTTTTGCGTTTCTCGAGACGAAGAAAAGAAACTCGGCGAGAAGCGCGCGAGAGCGAACGATCATCGGAATCAAAAGCACGCGTTGTCATCGAACGTGATCGTGAAGAATCTCCCATCTCGAGAGGATTTCGAGTCGTTATTTCCAAAGGAATCGGTACGGACTCGACAATTGTTTGAGAGGAAAATATTGGAATCGTTCTCGGCGTTTGGCCCGATTGCGTCGTTGTCGATCAAGAAGAGCGGCGGTGGAGGCAGCAGCAGCAACAACAATGGATCGTCGTCGATGGCATTTTTGGCGTATTTGACCAAATCTAGCGCGGAGAATGCGATCGAGAAAATAAATAGTGGTCAGTTTTTGTTCTACGGAGTGCAGTTGGAAGCGAATTTAGGCGGCGCGGTGGTGGTTTTGGAAAAGGTATGGCCGCCGGCACCGTTAGCTGTTATGGAAAAGAGGAGGGCCTTCGCGAACGACAACTATGATGACGAACGCGAAGGCGAAGAGAACGATGATGTCTACGACGAGTCGCGAAGAGTGCTGTATTTGGACGAGAACATTCACACGCGTGGTGAAGTGCAAGAACATTTAACGGCAGCAGTGCCCTCAAACGTTAGCGCCGATAATCCAGAAGAAGAACAAGAAAAAGAAGGCATCGTTAACGTCCGTTTCCCAAAAGATTACGCGCAAATGAGACGCATCGATGTTACGGCGACCTTTGTCGCCGAAGACGGGAAGGCCATCGAGCACAGAATCAAAGCGAAGAAGAAAGAAGATCCCGACTTTGCGTTCCTGTTTGATACGATTGAAGAGAACGAAGAGACGGTGTATTATTTGTGGAGAGTATTCTCGTTAGCTAACGGCGATTCATTGACGCGATTTCGAACGGAACCGTTTCGCATGTTTGCACCGAATGGAAAGATTTGGATGCCGCCAGTTGAGGGGATCAAAATGGCGCCAAAAGATGATAGCAATAGTAATGGGAAAGATTTGATGTCGTCATATGCGCAGTGGCCGATATCCAACGGTGCTGGTGTTGGCGCTTCCTCCTCTCTCGTCGATTACAATGTAGATCGCGGGGAAGCACAAAAAGCGCTTTCCGAGGCGGACCAAAAACGACTCAAAGAGCTCTTGACGCTCTTAACGCTCGAACGCGATCGTGTGCGCGAATTGACGACGTTTGCAATCGATCACGCTATTTGTGCCGAGGAAATCATCGCGAAACTGAAGGAAGAAATGGAGGCACAAAAACAGTCCCATAAACTCGAGGCGCAAGTTTCTCTCCTCTACGCCTTCTCTGACGTCCTTCACAACGCTTCGGCGCCGGTGAAACACGCGAGTAGCTACAGAATGGTTATTAAACGTGCTCTACCAGAGGTGTTTAAAGCTTTAGGCGAAAGTTTGAAACACTGCGGCGTCATCGCGAAACCGCCGTTTATGACGAGAGTTTTGCGCGTGTGTAAAGTGTGGAGAGAATGGTACGCGTTTGACGTTTCGTTTTGCGACGAGCTCGAGGAGACGTTTCTCAGTGATAAGTAGTTTTAAAAAATGTAGCGATAGTAACTTTAGATTTTTCATAGTCTGTCGAGCGCCGCGCTCGGACACACGCAGTAGCTGCGAATAAAAGTGTAAATTAGGTAGTATCGCATCAACACTAAAACATGCATTTACTTTTGCGCAGCTGCGCCATACTTTGCAGCCGGGACCGCGCCAACTTCCGCGAACGCCTTCACGTCCTCTGGAGGCAATCCGGTCCCGGTAACTTCGTTCCCAACGCTCACCCAGTAATCTCTCAAGTTATTTTTTCTCGCGAAAATCTCCAGATATTTCCCGTTCGGCACCAACTGTTCGATCAACTCGTAAATCTCCGTCGGCTTTTGCGATTGGCCTCTTCTGGCCGCAAAAATTACGTCCGAGGCCGTCCTCCCGTTCAAAGTCGTCCCGGGTGGATCTTTTCCTCTCCTGGCCACCAAACACACCTCCTTCGCATGTTGCAAGTAAAACCCGTGCGATTTGGCCAATCTTCTCGAGTTGGTCACTTTCACCCACGCGATTTCATCCACAAACTCGTAGCCCCATTTCTTAAACTGATTTAAGCACCACTGATACTTGGCGTTAATCACCCAAACGAACAAGAAACCGTTCTCTTGCAACTGTGGAATTGGAAGGTCCGCGATGTGCGCGTCGGTCAGTTGCGAGTACCCGAGCGAAACGCCTCTGGTTGGATTCGCCGTGGCTAACTGCCAGGGCGGATCCATCATTATAACGTCAAACTTCGTGTGTTCGTACATAGGTTTCCAATCGAACGTGGTCACGTTCGCGTGCACGGGGATGCACTGCGGCGGCACCATCCACTCCTTCGGGTCAATCAAGTCCACGTCGTACGTCTCCGCTTCGTCCTCTTCGCCAGCATTCATCGTCCCGGCACCGTCGCCGTCCTCTGAGTTGTTCGCGGTACCATCCGCGTTGCCGTCGTTTTCCATTTGCGCGGTGTTCGTCGTCTCCAACTGCAGCTGTAAAAACGCGCTCGCGCTGGAAGATTTCTGTCCTCCTCCTTTGGTGAGCTCGTTTTGAATCATCTTTCGATACAGCTCGATCTCTTTGTTCAACAACTCGTTCTTTTTCTCGTTTTCGAACGACATCCAGCGCTGAACGCACGACGCTTCGTCCTCGAGCAGCTTTTCCTGGAGTTGGCTCGCGTCCATCGTCTCGTCGATATCCATCGCCTTTGATTCATTATCTCTTGCCACCACCATATTTGAAAATTTCCCGAGATTTTTCTTCCTGATGGCGCTCGCTAACGATTCCGCGAAGGACGTAAACCTGACGCAGCAAGGACACTCGACGGCGTGCGGTCGTTTTGTTTGTCTTCTTCTTCCTCCCGCTCCTCCTCCTCTCGCCGTCGTCGTCGGTCGGCAAAGCTTTTGTTGTTTCGCGTCCTCGCTCGTATCGATGGTGATGGTAAACGACGTGCTTTGGATGGATTTTTGTCGCGAGAAGAATTTCAAATTTTTAACTTTGATGTGGGAGAAAAAACAGAAAATGTCATCAAAACGAGCATTCGTCGAGTCTCGCGCAACCACTCTCGCGCGCGCCTCGTCAGATCCCACGTAGCTGGATGCTGTATTCGCATATATTCGTATATTTCCTTTTAAGTTACAACGAATGATGGTAAGCGCGTGCCTACTACTTTATGCGGTGCTTGTCTCATTTTATTACTATTTTTTTTCTTTCGAACGCGCGACGACGCTCTATCGCTGCTCCGGCTGCGGGCGCCGCGACGAAGAAGAGGCATTTGACGCGGTTTCTTTCGCTCGTTTCAACGCTATTTGCTTGATGTTTTGCACCGCACCTTCCACGCCGCCGTTTTGGAGTCCTTTTTGTACCTCTTGCCAATCCGATTTCATTTTGGATAAATTTTCATCCGCTTTTTGTTTGATCGAACGCGAGAGAGACGCGAAGAGGTTGTTTTGGGGCTGATCGGGACTGGTCGTAGCGGAGGAAGTAAAGGACCCTTTGGCGCGGAGGACGTCTTCGCGGTTGTTTCCAAAACCAACCATGTTGGTACCGGGTGATTTCGGGGAGAGCGGCTGCGAAGAGGAGGAAGAGGACGCTTTCACCGTCGAGGCGGGCGGCGAGTCGAAGTGCGAATCTGAGAGCAACCACTCCGCCGTCGCGTCCAAGGCGTTCTTTTCTTCCTGCTTCTTCGTGCTGTTTTCTCGCTTCAAGGAGATACTTTTGCGTAGCTGTTTTTCTTGTTTCTCTTGCGCCTGTTGTTGCTCTTTCGGCGCATCAGGTAACAGTTGCGCGCTGAACGCGTTTTCCGAGTCCGACTTTGAAAGTGCGATGTGTTCGTCTGCTTTCTTTTCGCCTCGTAAATACGTCGTCGAGGAGACGTCATCCGATGTCGATGCCGTCGATGTCGTAACAAATGCACCAGTGTTGCCTTCACTCAACAGTATCGCGTCTTCCAACGTAATTTCTGGCACGAAGTGCTCGAACCGTATCAACTCTTTCATCGGATCGCTCGCGCAGTTCGGCAACACCAACTCGTCGCAAATGTCCGAGACTAATTTGCTGGACAACAAATGCGAGACTTTCTTCGCGATGAACTCGTGCGCGATTTTATTCTCTCCAATAGCCGGCTCGCAAAAGATATCAACCCGTGGGCGACCTTTCAACCCCCACCATAAGCGTTCGTTCGGAGGCGGAGGGATCCAAAATCGAAACGTGCCGGAACAGCTGGACACTCTCAAAGTCATCTTCAGCGGGAACTTTTGCAAAACGCGGTCGTTGACGTTTTCGACGACTTTTTTCATCTCTTTGAGCACGTTTTGAGTGACCTCTTCTTTTGTTTTGTTGAGTGGTGGTCGTTTCTTCGTCGTATCGAGTTTTCCAGAATTGGTGGGCGAAAGCGGCGGCGTTGGCGTTCTCGAGCCGCTTTTGGATGTGGGATTGTCGTCCATCGCAGCATCCTCGTAGTTTTCCTCCGCTCCCATCTGCGCCGCTTCTCCGCCTTCTACTCGATTCCCAATCTCCTTCGCGTACTGCGCTAAATCTACTCTCGTTCGAATCGTCACTTCAATCAAGCCGACGTAACTCAAATCCGCTTCCACCGCAGCGCACACGCCTCGACCCGGCAACGATCCGCCGTCCCAAGGTGCGTTTGAACCTTCACTCCCATCCACCGGTCGCAACATGTTGCACTTCGGCGTCGCTTCTCCTAGCGATAACTTTTCCACGTCAAACTTACCGACGTATTTTGGTAAACCGGGAAGTTCGTTCAACTTCTTCTCCAATAAATTGGACAGAACGTTCTTAAAACTAATCGAACGCACTAAATCGAAAAAGATGCGAGAGGAGATGATATCTACGGTTTGCCCGCACCGTTTATCGTCGAAGATGTGCTCGAAGAACGCGTCTTGTTTTTGTTGCGCCTTGGTTTTCTCGTCTTTTGGCTCCCGTTCTTGTTGTTCGCTGCTATTGCTATTACTTCTGCTAATCTTCTTCTCGAATCGAGCGTTTTCGAGCAAGTACTGCGCGATTCTCGATTTCGCCTCTTCCGGGAACTTCTGTTTACTATCATCAACACGTGTCGTCGTCGTCGTCGTTAAACTTCTTCTCATAGAATCCATATCCAGCGCCCTCCACAGCGCGTAGAACCAAGCCTCTTTGCTCGGCCCGCTCAACGCGTACAACCAAACCACTTTCTCGCCTTCGTAAAGCGAAGAAGAAGAATCGCTCCTCCTCGCGAGCACAATCGCCCTCTTATGGTTCCACATCAACTCCGTCTTGTTCCCTTCCGGATACTCCACCAAGTAAACCTCGCACTGTTTCAAATCGATAAATTTTTCCTCTCTCCTCGCGTCGACGACATCTCCGGACGCCGAAGCGGCGTTTCCCGCGCTCCCCGAAACCGTCTCGCCGCCGCCCCGCGTAACTTCCAACTTTATCCTCGCCGCTTTCACATCCAGCGTCGCGTAATACCGTTCCGACGTCGCTCCTTTCACCTTCGTAGAGTATTGCCCTTTCGTTTGACGAGCGGTCGATCCTTTGCTGAAAATCAACCATCCCCGCATCTCTTCTTTCTTCACATTCATTCCAACTAAACTCTCCTTCTCTGCAAATTCACCTTCCAAAACTCTCGCCGAAGACGCGTTCGCACTCCTCCTCGACGACGATGAAGACGTGAGAAGAACCCGAAACGCGAAATACGCGCTCGAGGCCAACAGCGTCAGCGTGCTCGTCGACCCGATCAATATCCCTTTCGCCAGAGAAGAAGATGAAGAAGATGAAGAAGAAGAAGAAGAAGAGGAGGAGGAGAGCAACAGGGAGGCGGAGATGGTTCCCAAGGAGAGAAACGCGAGAGCGGTTGTTGTTAACCCGGTACTGCTGCTGCTGCTGCTGTTGCCGCCGCCGCCGCCGCCGCCGCCGCTGCTGCTGTCGTCGCTTTTCTCGCGCATCATCTTTTCCGGGTCCCTTTAAGCGCGCGCGTGTGAATGTTTGCAACGCGCGGTCTGAAGTCGATTTTTTCCCCAACGAACCCACAAAGAATAGTAGTGAACCCTAAACCCTAAACCCTAAATAGTAGTGAAACCCTAAAACAATAAAGAGGATATTTTTAGCGGGGAAAAAAAGGCATCAAAAAGCGCGCGCGGCGAACGAGCGAACGAGAGAGAGAGAGAGAGAAAGAGAGATGTCGAGAAGCGCTCCTCCTCCTCCTCCTCCTCCTCTCCTCCTGAAGAGCCGCAAATCGCTCACGTTTCTTTTCCTCTTCGTGATGTTCTTAGCGCAGCAAGCCACGCTCGATTATTACGACGACGACGGTCAAAGAAGCATTCCCCTACTCCTACTCGGAGGAAAAGGAGCGATGTTACCGATCGATGATCCGACGAAAAGAGGCCTGTTGTTCGCCACGCTCTCGTACCTGGTCTACTCTTTCCTCCAAGGACCGGACACGCACATGTCTCGGCCACATCCGGGCGTTTGGAGGGTCGCGCACGGGAGTTTTGTTTTGTACCTTTTGTTTCTGGTGTTTCTGGTGTTTCAAGAGACGAAAGAGTCGGCGCGAGCGAACGTGTTTGAGTATTTAGCGCCAAACTTACAGATTTCGTCGACCGAAGAAGGCACGAATGGTGGTTTGTACGAAGAGCGGACGTACGCGACGGATTGCAGAGTTTTTACTCCGGAGTCGAGCGCGTCGTCGCGGATGCAAAACGTGAAGAATACCGTCTTGGATGAATTTTTCCTCGCGCACGTCCTCGGGTGGTTCGGCAAGGCGTTGGCCATTCGCGATTGGCGTTTGTTGTGGGCGTATTCGATTTTGTTCGAGCTGATGGAGGTGACGTTTAGGCATTGGTTGAAGAATTTTAACGAGTGCTGGTGGGATTCGTGGGTGCTCGACGTGTTGATTTGTAACTTTGGCGGGATGTGGGTCGGGATGCGAGCGACGAAGTATTTCGCGACGAGCAACGGTAGGGGTAGTCATAGCGGTAGCAGTAGAGAAGAAAGTAGTGAAGAAGATAATGGGTTTATGAATGGAGAGATAGCGGCAGAGAATCGCGAGGAGAACAGCAGCGAAGAGGAGGAGGAAGACGACATCGACGATACAGAAGAACACGAAAAGAGTAAAAAGTCATCGTCGGCGCTTTCCAAGCGCACGAAAGAAAAGGAGAGCGGTGGAAAGAATGACCGGCATCACAGTCGACGTCCGTCCTCAAATTTTGTTCGAGTCGCTCGGAAATCAATCGAAAATTACATTTTACCGGAGAAAGGACACAACTGGTACCGTTACGAGTGGCAGCCATTTAAAACTCCCGGTCGGTTCATACAGTGCGTGTTCCTCATCGGTATGTGTTTATCGTTTGAACTGAACGCGTTCTTCTTGAAGTTCATTTATGCCATACCTCCACCGCACATTCTGAACACTTTGCGTTTAACTTTATGGTTTGCGCAGGCAAATATCGCCATCAGAGAGTATTACGTGTTCATAACGGACGAGCGTGGGATTTGGAAGGCTCAATTAGGCGCGAACGCGTGGTTGGCGATTGCCGCGATGGCGATGGAGTTTCTCGTGATTCTAAAACACGGAGACGGCTTGTTCACGGCGAAGTGGCCAAAAGCAGTCGTTCGATGTTGGTTAGCGGTTGGCGTAGCAATGGTTGGCGGATTGACAGTCTGGCAGTTTAGGATGCGTAGCAGTAGCGATGAGAAAGAAGCGAGGAAAAGGAAAACGAAGATGATTTTTAAGAAGAAGACGAATTAGGTATTGACGCGTGAAGGTGGTAGCCATTCTAATATTTAATTTAAAATCTATTCGGATCCGACCATAGGCTAGAATCGGCGTTTCCATTGTCCTCACCACCACCACCACCACCATCATCAATATTGCTAATGGTACTACTCGTGCCGCTACTATGCATTCGCTTCCACGCTCTGGAAGCCGCCTCCAACACCTCGTCTACGTTTTCTCCAGTCTTTCCGGAAGCGAAGACGATTTCCCACGAAGACGCATCTTTTCCCAACGATCCGATCGCTTTCGTAATCGATGCAGATATCTTCTTCTTAACCGCCTTTTCTGATTCACTATTATCGCTATCGTTCAAAAATAGGTCCATTTTATTAACCACCACAATCGCCGGCGTCGTTTTTGTTATGTCTGGTTTGTACGTTTCCAACTCGTTGACTAAATCTATCAATGCTTCGTGCGGCGATTTATTCGTCTCTTTGCTATTTTCGGGCAGACTACCGTTTTCATCTTCTCCGTCTGGAACAATCTTCGCACTAGCACTTGCCGCGCTACTCTTTCCACCACCACCACTACCACCACCGGTAGCGTCGACGATGTAGGCGTGCACCCGACACCTCTCCACGTGTCGCAAAAAATCGTGCCCTAGACCTCTGTTCCTGTGCGCGCCGGGAAGTAAACCGGGCACATCGGCAAACGTCAAGCTCACTTTCGTTTCCATGTCTCTATCTAAATCAACCTCTCGAACGCCGAATTGCGGGGTTAACGTCGTGAACGCGTACGGCGCGATTTTCGGCTTTGCGTTGGTCAGCGCCGTTAACATCGTGGATTTCCCGGCGTTCGGAAACCCGATGAACCCGACGTCTGCGACTGTTTTCAACTCTAAAACCACTCTTCTTTCTGTCCCTGGTTCACCAGGTTCGTATTCTCCGGCTGTTTTTCCGACTGGAAAACTCGCGTTCCCTTTCCCACCTTTGCCGCCTTTCGCGAGAGTAAACTCGTCTTCGTGTTCGGATAAATCTGCGAGCACTCGCCACACGCCGTATTTATACCCTCTCGGTCGTAAGTGAGCGGTTTTGATGTGCCCTAATTCTTCTTCTTCGTCGTCGCTGTCGTCGTCAGTATAATCATCGTCATCATAATCATCGTCGTCGTCGTCGTCGTACACCGGCTCGGAGGATCCCCAATTCGCCATCATATTCCTCGTCACTTCGATGTTCTCGTCCTCCTCCTCAGAAAAATCTCCCCTCTCCTCTTCTTCCCAAACCACGGTCCCAACCGGCACTTCCACCACCTTCGTCTTCCCTCGCTTCCCTTGCATCCTCTCTTTACCTCCGTTCCCTCCGTTTCCCGCTCTCATCAAGTTCCCCACGTGACCTAAACTCCTCGGCCCGCCGTTCTTCCCGATCGCTTTCAACACGACGTCGCCGCCGTCTCCGCCGTTCCCGCCGTCCGCGCCTCTCCGCCCGCGCGACCCGCCGTCCCTCCGAAACGAAGCGCACCCTTTCCCGCCTTTACCCGCGACGGCGCGAACCCGCGTTCGATCCACGATTTTTTGGTTATCTTCTTCTTTGCCACCACCACCACTCTCAGAAGATGAAAAAGAAGAGGAACTTCTTCTTCTTCTCCGCGTCGTTGTTTCATCGTCGTCATTCTCCGATGTTGACGATGATGTCGCGACGAGCGCTTCTTCGAGTAAACTCTCGAGCATTCGTTTCGTGGAATAGAATCGCGTTTCATCATAATCACAGGAAAAGCATAATCGCGGCGGTTTCACTGGGAGGAGAAAGCGGCGGCGATTTGTTGTAAAGAGAGAAAAATCAACGCCATCGCGGCGGGAGGAGAAGTGCACGAATGTCGTCGTCGTTCTTCGAGCGAGGAGCGCAGCGCAGGTTGCGCGAGCGATGATGCGCCGAGACATTCTTTCCCTAACTTTGATTCATATGTGTATATACATATACAGAGTTTCGCGCGAAAACCCACACCGCGGCGGCTTTCTCGACACAAAAGAAAAGGACGGAGAGAAGAAGTAAACGAACGTTCGCGCGCTCTGTGCTTATGCTTTTCTCTTCGCGCGAGCGATGATCGCCCTCTTCTTCCTCTTTTTCTTAAGATTTTACCTAACTAACCGCTTTTGCCGTCAACGACTGTTTAGGGTTTAACCCATTTGATGAAACCCTAAAGACTTCATCGAGTGATTTTGGACGAAAGAGATCCGTTCTTCAGTTGTTGTGCACACGCGCTCGCGAAACGCACACATAAAAAACACGCAACGAAGATGAAGAACAAAATCATCCTTTCGTCGTGGCTGGCGTCTTTATTATTCCTCTTCTCGCTCTTCTGCTTTTCGCCCGTCCTCGGCGACGAGTACGACCACAAGGTAAAATAAGACTAATCGTTTGTCCTCCGCTTGTTTTCCCCCCAAAAGAAGATTCAAATGGAAAGATGTGTGAAGGGACAAAAGAAAGAGCGAGCGGCGCATCTCGCGATGAGTGCTCCTCTCGAGCAAAATGCCTCGTTTCTTTTTTGTTCTCTCTCTCTCTCTCTCTTTTGGAAGCTCCATGAAGCGTATTCGTCGTTGCTGCTGTCGTGTTGAAGGAGAGGAATGGCTCTCTCCTGGAAAAATTTGATCTCAAAGCCTTCGACGGAGAGCTTTTCTGTTGTGCTCTCCTTCTCTCGCTATCGCGCGCGAAGAACACGGGTGGTCGAGAAGAAATATACGCGCACACAAACAAACGCTGACCGGTGGTTTTCTCTTCTTTTCACTTCACTCTCTCTTTCTTTCTTTTTCATTTCACGCTATACAGTACTCCTCCGGTGATCCGATCAAACTCTGGGTGAACAAAGTCGGCCCGTACAACAACCCGCAAGAGACGTACAACTATTACGAGCTGCCGTTTTGTAAAGTGGAGCCGAAGGACGGCGCGTCGAAGAAGCCGGTGCACAAGTGGGGCGGTCTCGGGGAGATTTTGGAAGGGAACGAGTTGATTTTATCGAACGTGGAGTTTAAGTTTAGGCAAGATTTACCGAAGAGAGCGATGTGTTCGACCGGGAAGTTGACGGAGAAAGAGGTGGAGAAATTCTCAAACGCGATTAGGAATCATTATTGGTACGAGTTTTACATGGACGAGTTGCCGATTTGGGGATTCGTCGGCGAGTACGTCGATCCGAACGCGAGCGATGATGACGATGAAGAAGAGGTTTTTGAGGATAACAGTAGCAGTAATAAGAAGAAAGGCAGCAGTAGCGGTAGCGATGCCGGCGGCGACGCGAAAGTGTACGTGTACACGCACAGATCGTTTGATATCGGGTACAACGAAGATCGAATCATTCAAGTCAATTTGACCGCCGAACGACCGAAAGCGTTGAAAGCGGGAGAAAAGCTCGACTTCACCTACTCTGTCAACTGGGAACCGACGACGACGAAGTTCACGCAGCGTTTCGAACGCTATTTGGATTACAACTTTTTCGAACACCAAATCCACTGGTTTTCCATCTTCAACTCGTTCATGATGGTCATCTTCTTGGCTGGTTTGGTATCGATGATTTTAATGCGAACGTTGCGAAACGATTACGCGAAATACGCGAGAGAGGAGGACGATTTGGATTCCATGGAACGAGACGTGAACGAAGAGTCTGGATGGAAGTTGGTCCACGGCGATGTCTTTCGCCCGCCGAAAATGTTGCCGGTTTTAGCCGCTTTGATTGGCACCGGGACGCAACTCGCGCTCTTGTCGGTTATGGTCATCGGCGTCACCATCGCCGGTTTGCTCTTCGAACAACGGGGCGCCATTACCACATCTTTTATCGTGTGCTACGCGTTGACATCGTTCATCTCTGGCTACGTTGCCGGTGGATTTAACGCCCGAAACGAAGGCAAGAACTGGATTCGCACCATGCTCTTAACCGCCACGTTGTTCCCGGGGTGCGTCTTCTCCATCGCCTTCCTCTTGAACGCCATCGCGATTTACTACCACTCCTTAGCGGCTGCCCCGTTTGGCACCATGGTTGTATTAGCGTTGATGTGGGCGTTCGTTTCGTTCCCACTCGTGCTCTTTGGCACCGTGATTGGTCGAAACTGGAACGGCGTTCCGAACAACCCATGTCGCGTGAAAACCATCCCGCGACCAATCCCGGAAAAAGCGTGGTACTGCTCCCCGAGCGTCATCGGCGTCGTCGGTGGTTTACTACCGTTCGGATCCATCTTCATCGAGACGTACTTTGTTTTCACGAGCATCTGGAACTATAAAGTCTACTACGTCTACGGCTTCTTTTTGTTGGTCTTTATGATTTTGATGATTGTGACTTTGTGCGTCACCGTCGTCGGCACGTACTTTCTTTTGAACGCGGAAAACTACCACTGGCACTGGACTTCTTTCATTTCCGCCGCGAGCACCGCGTTTTACGTGTACGTGTATTCCATATATTACTTCATTTTCAAGACGAAAATGACTGGGTTTTTCCAAACGTGCTTTTACTTTGGATACACGGCGATGTTTTGTTTAGGATTGGGCTTGATGTGCGGCGCGGTTGGGTATTTTGGGGCGAACGCGTTCGTTCGCAGAATTTACCGGAACATCAAATGCGATTGATCGAAATCGACGCGTGTAATAAAAAGTTTATATATATATATCAAATAGTAATAATACCATATACAAATGAAAAAAGCTATTCGTTCTTGTTGTTGTTCTCGTCCTCTTTCTTCGTTTCTTTGTTCTTGAACAAACCGGACACGAACTCTTGCTTCTTCTCGAACAGCTTCGACGCCGCGCGAAGGGCGTCTCGAGGAGAAGGCTTCTTTTTGCTAAAACTAAAGACGTGGTCTTTTTTATTGCGACTCGCTACATCGACTAGACGGTCCAAAGCATTCGCTCCGTTGGTGACGATTGCATCCACAACCGTCCACGCTTCGGCGTAATCTTTCACCGTTTGCGCCTGTCTTCTCGCGTCGAGGAACGCTTTAATCGATAGGCGCAACTTTTTTTTCGTCGTCTCTCGATCTCGAGAAAAGTCAACCGTGACTAAGGTTTCTCCCAACGAGAGGAGACCGGCAATCGCAGCCACGTCGGCACGTTTTAAAACCTTCGTGGCGTTGCCACTAATTCTACTGCTAGCGTTATTGCTATCGCTATCGCTACTCGACGAAAACGAATCGCCGTTGTAATTTTCGTCGCCGTCGCCGTCGTCGTCGTCGTATTCTCCCGAAAACGCGAATTCCGCGATAGACTCGGCGATTTCCATCCTTCGCCCAGCCATTCGTTTGGCATATCCTGGACCGCCTTTCCTGACCGCTTTCAACACTGCTTCTGGCCACCACTCGGCGTATTTTTCCATCATGAACACTCTCTCGAAGATGACGCGTTGCAACTTTTCCTCCGCCGTCTCTGGAAAGCCATCCGATTCACCGCTCGACGACCTCGACAGATCCCGTTTCAACTTTTCGTCCACATCTTCCACGCATTGCTCCAACAACTTCAACTCTGGCGGAACCTCGTCGCCGTCGCTCATCATCGCGTCCACGACCGCGGGACTCATCCCGAGCGCGCTCGCGCTCAAGACCAGATTCTTCCTCGTGAACCCGTTCGCGCGTTCCAAATTCTTCATCTTCAAACTCTCTCTGAAGAGTTTTCTTTGGAGCATAAATTTCTTCTCGCGTTCGGCGAACGCTTTATCTTCCTCCTCCTCGTCGTTCTTCGCGTCGTTCTCCCCCGCTTCTTCGCCAGACGTCGTCGTCGTCGTCGCGGCAGAGTACGTCTTTAAAGCCGTATTTCTCCCCTTCTCCGCGCCTTCGCGTCCCGACGGCGCGACCAAGGAGGAGGAACGCTGACGACGGAGAAGAACGAGACGACGCAAACTCATGACTTTTTGACCGTGTTTCTTCTTCTTCTTTGCTGGCTAAAAATCTGCTTTCCTTCCCTTCGCTTGACGATGATTAGGGTTTAGGGTATGATGACGTAACACACGTGCGCGTTGTGTCGTCGTTCACTCTTTATCAGAACCGCCACCGCTACCACTACCGATATTCTTCCAAACCTGATCCATCTTCCCTAAATCTGCGAACGCGACGCCGCTCGTGGCGACCATCAACCCGACCGTCGCGCCTTGCGCGAGCACGCGATAGCGCATCATCTTCTGCGAGAGATTAAAGTTCCCGGAACGGAACGAGACTAAACCGCCGAATAAGACCGCCGCGGTAGTCGCCGCGCCGACGAGGACGAGCGGAGAACGCTTTCCGAACAACGTGCGCGTGGGGAGGATGTCTTCCGGATGATGATGGTTTTGGTGGTTTTCTTCTCCTCCGATCGTCGTTGGAGGCATACCCCGTCGTTTGTGTTGGCGCGTCGCTTTGTTACAATTTTGAAGAAAATGCGAATGAGACGAAAAAAGAGAGAGAGAAAAGCGGCGAACCGCGCGACGCGGATGTGAAAGCGACAGAGAGGGAAACGAGAGGTTTAACGACGAGAGAGAGAGAGCGTACTGCGGAGTGTTTGTTTTTAAACGCGTCCTCGCGCTGCGATGATTGCAGATGAAAATGGGAAGCTAAGGGTGAGTGCGCCTGTGGGCTTTCAAACTTTGCGCGTGACCAAACCGCTTCTCGCACACATCGCACTCGTACGGTTTCTCTCCAGTGTGAATACGCTTGTGGACCTGCAAAACACTAGATTGACTAAAACATTTCTCGCACACATCGCATTCATACGGTTTCTCTCCAGTGTGAATGCGCTTGTGGTACTTCAAAGCACCAGATGAACTAAAACACTTCTCGCACACATCGCATTTATACGGTTCCTCTCCAGTGTGAATGCGCATGTGGCTTTGCAAACTACTAGATTGACTAAAACGCTTCTCGCACACATCGCATTCATACGGTTTCTCTCCAGTGTGAATGCGCTTGTGGATTTTCAAATAATCAGATGAACTATAACGCTTCTCGCACACATCGCATTCATACGGTTTCTCGCCCGTGTGAATGCGCTTGTGGTACTTCAAAGCAGTGGATGAACTAAAACACTTCTCGCACACATCGCACTCAAATCGCGTTCTCTTCCTCTTCGCGCCTCTCGCGCGCGCAGCAGCGGCGTCGGTCTCTTCTTCCTTTCGCATCATCCTTTCGCGGCGTTCTTCTTCGTTCGTCGTCGCAGGTATCTTCACGCACAACACCAACTTTTCTTCTTCTTCTTCTTCTCTCCTCTCTCTGCTACTACTACTCACCACCACGACCGTCTTCGCGTTGACCGCCCTTTGCGGATTTGAACTCTTTCGTCGTCTCATTTCTTCGTTCTGCGATTGCGATTGCGATTGCGATGCGCGCGTGCGTTTACGCGTGCGTCGCGCGCGTGTGCGTTCACTCTCGGTACGTTTTTGGGGAAAAATCGACGAGAGAGAAACACATAAAAAGCGCGCGCGATATATATACACTTAAAGCGAGATAAAAGCGCCGCTGGGGGTGATGAACAACGCGTTCTTCGTCGGCGGCGCGTCGGCGAGGACTACCACCACCACCAGCGCTGGCGCGTTTCTTCTTCTGTCGTCGTCGTCTGTTTCGTCGAGAAGAGGAAGAGGAGGACCGAACAAGAAAGCGACGAGAGCGATTCGATTTCTCGTCCGCTCTTCTTCTCCTTCGAACGACGAAACAGACGAAACAGACGACGATAACGCGAAAATAGAAGAAGACGTCGTCCAGGTCAAAGGCCTCTCCGTTATCAAGCGAACGAAAACAGAAAACATCGACTCGTCCGCCGTGCTCTCAAACATCGGAAAAGATTCGAAGAGTCAGAAGAAAAAAGAGGACGAATTCGCGGCGATGTTGAACGCGGCGCAAAAGTACAACGAGAGTAAGAAAATGGGCGCGGAGCAGCCGAGCGTCGTGACGAGCGGTAAAGGGGATTCGAAAAAGCTAACCGCGGAGGAAAGGATCGCGCAGGCGAGAGGGTACGCGGTTACGAAGAAGAAGAAGAAGGAAGAAGAAGAGGAAAAGGAGGAGACGAGGTCGGATGTTGAGCGAAAACAGAAAACGGTGAACGTTCAAATCATATCGAAAGATACGTCGTATAATCCGTTCGACGAGGACGAGAGCATCGTAGGTATGGACGACATCGATACCGGGGTGAATTATAAACCGAAAGTATCGACGTGGGGAGTGTTCCCGCGTCCGAAAGATATTTCGAAAGAGTACGGGGGTGGGAGGACGCTGAAGAAGGACGAGAAAGGGCGAAACATCATCGAATCGAAAGAGGAAACGGAGGCGAGGAAAATTCGCGTGGCGAAAAAGTTGGAGAAGTACCGAACGTCGAACGCGTTGAACATGTCGAAAGAAGAGGAGGAGAAAGTGCGAGAGGCTTTGGCGGAAGCGAACGAGTTTTTACGCGTCGGGAGTGTGATGAAGGGTATCGCGGCGTTAGAGCCGTTTCAGCAGGAGATCAACGCGCGTTCGGAATTGGGAGGAAAGGTGATTTTTTGTTACGCGATGTGTCTAGATAACGCGCAGCGGAGAGAAGAGGCGTTGAAACAGTACAAGAGAGTTTTAGGGAATCAGTACGGCATGGTCTCCAAGCAGGCGGAGAGAATGCTTTGGGGGATGACCACGGCGTCGAAGAAGATGAAAGCGGATTTGTTCGATTACGAATCGGATAGGAGAAAGTATACCGAAGACGCTTTAGAAAAATGGGTCAATCCAAAATGGCGATCAAGAGAAGAGGACGACGAAGAGGCGAAGAAACTGAACGAACAAGCGATTATCTTTGTTTTCGGACTGGTGTTTTTGCCGTTGATGAGTTTCGTCGCGTACTTGAATATTTGATGCCTAGAAGCGACGGTACTAGATGGAAGAACGAAAAAAAATAGATGAAAAATATGTAATATACTATAAAATACGCGATCAGCGCGAGCGCAACATGTGAAGAATAACGGCACTCCACGAGGTACAAAATGTACTGCTAAGTCATTAAAAAATGTGAATTGAATATCACAAACTACTACTTTAATTTCGAAACTTCGTAGCCGCCTTTCCCGTCGCCTTTGATTTTTAACTCGTTCGCGTGAAACTTTCTCAATTCTAATCGATGCGCGATGGAGACGATGGTCGTGCCGCTCGAGCAAACCTCTTTGTACAACTCTGCCTCGTGGTCTGGGTTTATCGCGCTCGTCGCTTCGTCTAAAATAGCAAATTTGGGGTTGTGGTAAAACAGTCTCGCGAACCCGATGCGTTGTCGTTCGCCCCCAGACAACACGTCGTTCCATTCCAAGTGTCGCATGCCTAATCCTAACGCGTAATCGCCCTCGATGAATTTACCTAATCCGGCTCTGCGCAAGCAATCTTTCACGTATTCGTCGTCCACGCGCATTTTCTTGGTGTTGGCGGGATATACAACTTGGTCTCTCAAGGAACCTTGGGATAAGTACGGGCGCTGCGGCAACCACATCATCGAAAACTCATCCGCGGCTGGTTTCGTCACGACGCCGGAAACCGGCTGCCACAATCCAGCCAACACGCGGAGCAGAGACGTTTTTCCGCACCCGTTCGGTCCCGTGATTAGTAAATGTTCGTTTCGTTTGATTTCTAAAGATAAGTCTTTGAGTAAAATGCGCGTAGAACCGTCAGGTTCGGGAGCGCCGACGGAGACTTTATCGAAACGAATCGACGTTTGCGCCGCCGGGGTAATTTTTTCCTCATCTCCTTCTCCTCCGGGCAACGCCAACAACATTTTTTCCTCTTTCGCTTTCTTATCCATCGCTAACGATTCTTTTTCCGCTTTATCCAACGTGTGAAACAACTCTCCTAATCTGTGCGCGTATCCAGCCATTTCGTCCAAGTTCTTACCCAACAACAAAACTTCCGTAAACGCGCCGCCGCTTCTCAACATCAACTCCTCCGTCGCTCGAAACGTGGAGATCCGTTCGCCTTCGCTTAAACCTCGTTTCGCCATAAATGGCACGTGGACGAACACGCTTCCAACTAACAAACCTTGAAACTTGGAAATGTTATCCGCCATAGATTTTCGAACTCTTTGCAACGCGTGCCATCTCTGCGTGGTGACTAAATTATCCAACCCTGCGTTTAATAAATCCTTTTCGCGTTCGCCACCCTTTAACAACGCGATCTCTTCCGCGTGCGCGATTAATCGCGCGTGCTGGTGTCGGAAACCACCTTCTAACGCGGCTTCCCTGGCTACCATCGGGCCTAACTTTGGCGACATCGCCCGTAAAGTCCCGGTGATAAAAATTTGACTCGCGAACAACGCCAGCGGTCGAGAATATCCCAACTCCTTCGCCGCTTCCGCCAGCGACAACGTGAACTCCAAAATCGGTTTAAAGCTGTGTCCGTACAAAAACGCCGCCTCGCGACTAAACTCGTTGATATCCGCCACGATTCGTTGGTCCACGTGTTCCAACCCACCTTCTCTCAACACCGCCGTCTTGTAAAAATTGTTCAACTTCATGTACTTTTCGTGCGCTCTTCTCGTCAGCGCCGATCTCAACTCCACCTGAATCAACGATTCCGTGTACCTCAACCCAGAATTCACGACGACTCCGCATGTCATCCACCCGATAAAGTTCCAATACCACCGAACCCAAAACTTCCAATCCGCGGTCGCGATCGCTTTCGTCAGGTAAAACGTGTTGACTTTATTCGCCCGAACGGTCAACAGCGTTCGCATGACGAGCAACGAAAACTGCGCCGAAAGGAGCTGCGACCCTCGACACGTGGGCGAAGGAAACGCAATTTGGAGCAAATATTTCAGCTCCGTCCAAAACTGCTTATCCGTCGCGCCTCTCGGTCCTCTTTTCTTCTTCTTCTTCTTCTTACCGCTCGTCGTGTTGGAAGACGATGACGCTTTTCCGCTCTCGTCTTTGGACGACGAATCGTCTCCCCCCATCTTGTTCAAATCCAACATCGTCGAACACTCTCGAATCGCCTTCGACGCTTCCGCTTTCTTCTTGCTCAAACTGATCACCTCCGTCCCGGCGACCGAGGCAAACCCAAAGCACGATATCGCCAAAAAGGACACGTACGTCGCGTCTCGTTTGATCTGGTTCAGATTCACGCTAAACCCGTCCGCGGAATGCGTCGAGACCGCCGAGTAGACGAGTTTTAAGCCTTGGACGAGGCCTATTTTTGGCGCCGATGCCGCGGACGATAACGAAGAACCAGAAGACTCCATCTCTAGTTTCTCTCGTCGTTTCCTTCTTCTCTCTTCTTTGCCTCGCTCGCTCGCTTCTTCTTCTTCTTCTTCTTCGCGAGAGAGAGTTGTGTTTTGGAGGAGGAAAATGGATAAAACGAGAAAAAAGTTTTAACTTTCGCGACGACGATGGAGAAAAAAGAAAACCGGACCTCTCTCTCTCTCTCTCGTTTCTCTCCGCATAAAAAAAAGACAACACCACCACGCGCGGAGAGAGAAAGAAACGAGAGACGGAGAAGAGAGAGAGACAGATCTCTCTCTTCTCTCTCTTCTCTCTCTCGTCACACTCGCGGCGCACGCGTTCTCTTTTCTTTTGTTCTCATCACACGACGACGCATGCGTAAAGACATGTGTCTTAAGCGTTTTTTTTTCTTTTTTTTTTCGTGATTCTCTGCGGCTTGAAATCAGCGGCTGAGAGGAGAGAGTTTTGGGGAAAAAAGATTACAAAGACTCTTGACAAATACACACCCCTGCGCGTTCTCCTTTAAGAGAGAGAGAGAAAGAGAGTGAGAGAGAGTGAAGAAGAAAGAAAAAGATGGAAGCATCTTCGGTGCGACTGCAAAGATTGCTCGAAGCGTCCAACAACGGAGCGTCGTCGTCGTCGTCGTCTTCAAAAGGAGGCTTCAATGGTGCAAACTCGATCGAATCGATGCCGTACGCGACCGCGGCGACGATCGCGGCGGAGTACACGAAACGAATCCAACATCTGGAAAAAGAGCTGAGAGATGCGCACTTGCAGATATCCGAGGGGAACGCGGCGAAGCATTCGTCCGCGACGACGTCGATTGAGTTGGAGAAAGCGAAAGATAGAATCGCTCATCTCGAACAGTCGGTGGTGATGCTCACGCGGGAGAAGGACGAAGTCGCGAAGCAACATCGAGACGCCGAAGAGGCGTACACGAAGCTGTTTGAGAAAGCCTCGGACATCGACGGCGCGAAAGAAACGGCGATAAGGAACGCGAAGAGAGACATCGAGAAAAATTTACGAGTGGAATACACGCAAAAAATGGACGAGTTCGAGCGACGCGTGGAGAAGGAGATGGGGGAGTTTCGCGAGGAACAGATTAAGAAAGTACACGAGGCGATTTTGGACGCGCACTTTTCGGTTCCGGAGAGAGAGAAGATGAAGGAAGATCACGAGGAAGAGTTGGCGAGATTGAAAGCGAGAGTGGACGAAACGGTGGAGTTTCACGTGAGAGAAGGCGTGAATCAAGTGAAGAGCGAGTACGAGAAGAAGTTTTTGGAGCAAGCGATCGAGGTGAGAGAAAAAGCCGATGAGAACGCGGAGTTATTGGAGACGTGCGTGAGGTTGAAGAAAGAGAGAGATACCGCGGAACGACTGAGACAAGACGCCAAAGGGGAAGGTATTAAGTTCTTGACGAACACGTTGAAAGAGATGGAGTTGAAACACGCGGAGCAACAAGAGGTGGTGAACGAGTTGAGAGAACGGGAGAGAAAACGAGCCGAGGAGAAAATCGACGAGACGTACGCGGAAGTTAACCGACAATTGGAGGACGAAAGAGAGCAGTTTAAGCTTAAATTTGAAAAACAGAGAAAATTTATGACGGAGGAGTTGGAGCAAGCGAGAGACGAGGCGAAGGAAGCCGCGGTGAAGTTGACGAACCATCACGCGGAGATGAAGGAGAAAATGCACGATTTGACGCAGAAAAGTCAAGATTTGATCGACCAAAACGCGCGTCTGAGAGATGTTGTGAAAACTTTCGAGGATTACGTCGAGGAGTTGGAAGAGAGAGAAGCGCGTTTGGAAATTTACCAATCGAAATTGGTCGGCGCGAAGGAAACGATCGAGGCTATGAAAGAAATCATGGCGGACGACAAACACAAAGTCGCGCAAGCGGTGTCGAACATCATGAGAAACGTAAACGACGTCAAAGCGTGGGCGACGGGAATTCGATCGAAATTGACCTTAGCTGGAGCGGAGAGCATGGACGTGCAAAGAGCGATGGTTTCGTTCGAAGACGCCATGCGATCAGTGGACCGAGCCATCGCCGAGGTGGAGACGAGTTCCAGTCGCGATTCGGTGAGATTGATGGACATCATGAAACGCTCCGAAGCTACCGCCGAGAGAGAAACCATGGACATGCGTTCGGGAAGATCGGTGCGAAAGAGCGAGTTGCAAAAGAAGCTGTTAGCGGCGAGCGATGGAGACAAAATAACCGCGTTGGCGGACGCGCACGACGGATTCCAAGGGTACGTGGAAAAATACGGCGTGGCCGCCTCTATTTGGGGAGCCGGCGCCGTTGAACGACCAAAAGCTGCCGCGGATTCATCCAGCGGGTCCTTTTTTGGCGGTTTGTTCGGCGGATAAATGCGATACACGCAGCAGCAGCAGCCGGAGTTGTTTTACGCCGAAAACATCATCATCACGCCTACGACCAGTTTTTCTTTTTACTACGTATTATTAACTAAAAATACAAAACTAAAAGTACAAACGACTACATTCAACTACGCGAACTACGCTCGCTTCAAAGATCGTCCCAGATTTGATAATCATTTTGCCCGGCGTCCTCGTCTTCGTGCGCTTGATCGCTGCACGCCACGATCACCACGACGCGACTCTCGTCCTCTTCGACGTTCGTAATCGCGTGACCGAGACCTTTCGGACTCGACACTATCACTTTCTCGTTTCTCCTGAAACTGTAATCCGTATACGCGCCCCCTAACTCTCGCTCCACTCTCACGATGCCGTTCGCGTTTCCAAAAACTGCAAACGTTTCCATCTTCCCTCGGTGTCGATGGTTACCTCTCGTCTTCCCCGCCGCGACGGCGCCAAAGTGCACGTCTCGGCACCGCTCGGGTCCAACCAATCCAGCCTTTCGTCTCGCTCGAAACATCTCTTCCATCCAATGTTTCTCGGACGCGTTGCGCAAATCATCGTCAGAACTTGGAATCTTCACCGCGCCTTCCCCGCGCGCGCTCGAGAGCGGGTCGATAGCCTCTGGGATTCGTTTCGATGCCATCGACCGCGGTGCTCCATCAACGCCGTCGTCGTTATCGTCGTCGTCGCTTTGAAAAGCATCGGTCGTTACAAACGCGTCGCTGCTTTCCCCGCCGTTGCTTTCGAAGAAGAAGAACGCGGCGACGCCGACGACGACAGCGCACGCGAGTAAAAAAAACACCGAGACGCCTCCCATCTTTTTCGACATCATCGGTCGTGTTCTTCTTATTGTCTTCTTCTTCTTCTTCTCTCTCTTTGTGCGTGCGTGTATCGCGCGATAGAATATGAGGAATATTCTAGCATTTTTTTCCCCAGTCTTGCTGCATGCAGACGAGGCATCGTCTTTGCGGCGCGATAAAACACCACCACCACCGCGTTCGAGGCATAAAGAAAAAGAACCACGAGCGTTCGAGTTATTACCACCGTTATTTTATTAAGATGACTGAGTCTGCGGTCACGCACACCGGTGAGAAGAGAAGAAGAAGCCACGTTTTGTTGTTTGTTGTTCGTTTTTCTCTCTTTCGCCGCCACCCCCAGACAAAGTGTTGCGTGTTGGCGCTTCTCTCTCTTTTTCTTCTTCGCGAAACTTTGCGCGCGCTCTTCTTCTTCTCGCTGACTTTATCTTCTTCTTCTCCTCCTTCTCAATCGATGCGCGTGGGATTTTTAAAGGCAACAACTGTCTCAAAGACGGATGGTTTTCTGAAATATCCCCGGAGATGTGGCCGGGACAAGCGAATTCGCTGGAAATTCGCGAGAAACTGTACGACGAACGGAGCGAGTTTCAAC
>Ga0255763_1001104_pt1 | contig 28535 bp, 28 predicted proteins | sample 041ome_2_FD_179963 | JGI IMG/M metagenome (GOLD analysis project Ga0255763, IMG submission 179963) | Coastal salt marsh microbial communities from the Groves Creek Marsh, Skidaway Island, Georgia - 041406US metaG (version 2) | ecosystem: Environmental > Aquatic > Marine > Intertidal zone > Salt...
AGCGAAACCCTGCGTTTGTCAGATCGGCATCGGTGCATTGGGCCAATATGTCACGCGATTTCGGGCCATTGATGGTCAGCGCCGCCCAATCGGTTGATAAAACGTCGATTAAGACTGTTTCATCACCCCGCTGGGCATTTAGATGATCGACCAATCGTTGTTCGAAAAAGGCCGCACAAACAAGATAGTAATCGTTTTCGCCCAAGCGAACGACTGTGGTTTCCAATTCAATACGCCCACGGCGGTTCAACATATGGGTCAGGGCGATACCGCCGTCTTTCTGTGGCAATTTATTTGCCACCAATCTGTCCAGTAATATCGCAGCATCTGGGCCGCTTACCCGAACCTTGGTAAAGGCGGAAATATCCATGATCCCTGCCGCATCGCGCACCGCACGACATTCAGCGCCAACGATGTCATGGACAGGTGTGCGCCGGAACGAATAGTAATCGCGTTGTTCAACATCGTCTGTCGCAAACCAACGGGGACGTTCGTGGCCGAAGACCTCTTCATACACAGCGCCCTTGTTTTTCAAACGATCATAGAGCGGTGAAGGTTTCACCGGACGCCCTGCGAGGCGATTGAAATGGGGAAACGGGATTTCGTGGCGCAGTTTGTAATCTTCGTGTGCTTTGGTGACTTGCCAGTCTTTGGTTGCATAGGGGCCAAAGCGGCGGGGATCATAATCGCGCATCGAAATATCGGCCGATCCATGCACCATCCAGCGCGCCAATTCACGGGTTAATCCCGGCCCCCAGCCAATGCCGATTTGGGTGCCACAGCAGCACCAGTAATTGCGCACACCAGGTGCCGGACCAATCAGGGGATTGCCATCTGGCGGATGCGAAATCGCGCCATGCACTTCGCGGGTGATGCCAAGCTCTGCGAAAATCGGCATCCGTTCCAATGAATTTTCAAGCCACGGCATAACGCGGTCGTAATCGGCCTCGAACAGCCAGTTTTCATAGTCCCACGGGCATTCATCATGCCACACGGAATTGACGTTATCCTTTTCATAGATCCCGATCAGCCCGCGTTTTTGTTCCATGCGGATATAACCTGACACCAATTTATCATCGCGGATCACGGGCAGTTCGGTTTCTAAATCCGCAAATTCAGGCACGTTTTCTGTGACAAAATAATGGTGCGTCATGGATGTCATTGGCAATTGCAGCCCCGACCATTCACCCATTTGACGCGCATAGGTGCCACCGGCATTGACCACATGTTCACAGCGGATGGTGCCCTGTTCGGTTTCAACAACCCATTCCCCTGTTTTGACGTCTTGGGTGATGTTCGTCGCACGGCAGTGGCGAATAATCTTCGCCCCTAACTGGCGCGCGCCGGCGGCCATGGCCATTGTTACGTTGGTTGGGTCCACATGCCCATCATCGGGCGTATAAAGCGCGCCAATCACGCCATCCAAATTATAGAACGGATGCAATTCACGGATTTTTTCGGGACCAACCAATTCGATGTTAAAACCCAAACTGTTGCCCACCGACAGCGTATGCCGCAGCCAATCCATTTCATCGTCATCATAGGCCAAGCGAAACGATCCACAGCCATGCCATGTCACGGCTTGGCCGGTTTCCTGTTCCAGCTTTCCAGAATATAGCCCAATGTTGTAATCCACGCATTTGCCAAGCGAATAGCTGGATGTGGAATGGGTGATTTGGCCGGCGGCGTGCCATGTGGACCCAGATGTCAGCTCAGCCTTTTCCAGCAAAACGGTGTCTGGCCCCCACCCTTCGTGCGCCAAATGATAGGCAAGCCCTACCCCCATAACGCCACCACCGACGATCACAACCCGAGCATGAGAGGGAAGATTGGCCATTTTTGAATTTCCTATGTTTGGATTCGATTTTTGCTTGTCACGCTAATCGAACATTTGTACCATCGTCAACTATGAATGATACAAATGTTTCAAACGCGATTCTGGAACGGCTCAGCGACGAATGGGATACCCTGACACCCGAGGCGCAAAAGGCCGCAAAATATGTCTTGGAAAACCCACAGGATGTGGGCGTGTCCACCGTGCGCGAAATTGCCGAGGCCGCAAATGTAAAACCCAATACGATTGTGCGCATGGCCCGTGCCGTAGGGTTTGATGGATACGATGATTTCCGCGCGCCTTTTCGCAATGCCATACGCCAAGGGGCCGTCAGCCTGCCCGATCGGGCGCGATGGTTGCAAGACATTCGCAAACAGGGTGAATTGGGTGGGCTATATGCTGATATGGTCGATGCTGCGCTGCAAAATGTAACCGAAACATTCGCGGGCATCAGCGCAGAACACCTGCAAACCGCCGCCGAAGCAATTTGGAATTCGCGCCGTGTCTATACCTTGGGGGTTGGGGTCAATAATGCCAACGCCCGCAATTTCACCTATCTGGCCTCGACGGGAATGGTGCAATTTCATGCAATTCCACGGGCGGGATCCACGCCGATTGATGATATCGCTTGGGCCGATGAAAACGATGTTTTGATTGGGATCACCTGTTCACCCTATCGACGCGAAGTTGTGCAAACCGCGCGTTTGGCCAAGGAACAGGGCTTAACCGTGATCGCAATGACCGACAGTCTGGCCAGCCCGATTGCGCGGATTGCCGACCACACATTCATCACGCATGTGGATACGCCACAATTTTTCCCATCCTCTGTGTCGCTGATTGCCCTGCTTGAAACCTTGCTTAGTTTTGTGATTTCAGTGGCCAGTGATGAAATTGTTGACCGCGTTGCGACGTTTCACCAGCGTCGCCACGACCTAGGGATTTACGGAGACGATTAATGAAAGACGCAGGACCCATTCGTTCACTGGCAGCGCGATATTACACCGACCCAGAGGTGTTCAAAATCGAACAGGCTGGGGTGCTGGCCCAGACTTGGCAGTTTGCGTGCCATGTATCCGAATTGCAGGGGGTTGGTGATTATTATGCCTTTGATTTAGCTGGCGAAAGCCTGTTTTCCATTCGTGGCCGCGATGGTGTGATCCGGACATTTTACAACGTCTGCCAACACCGCGCCCACCAATTGGTCGAAGGACAAGGAACAACCCGCGTTGTGGTTTGCCCCTATCATGCATGGACCTATGAATTGACAGGACACCTGCGCGCAGGCCCAAATATCAACGCCGTTGAGGGGTTCAACAAATCCGAAATCTGCCTGACCGAGGTGCGCACCGAAGAATTCTTGGGCTTTGTATTCGTCAACCTGGACCCGAATGCGAAACCGATGGACGATTGGTTCCCGAATGTGCGCCAAGAACTGGAAAGCTTTGTTCCGAACTGGGCCGATCTGGCCCCGTTGGAATGGGTGGAAATACCGGAAAACTGCAATTGGAAAGTGTCGGTTGAAAATTATTCCGAATGTTATCACTGCACGCTAAATCACCCCACATTTTCGACAGGGGTGATCAAACCCGAAACCTATGACATCCAACCCCAAGGATACTGCCTGCGCCACACAACCGAATCCAATTCGGTGGATCAGATGACCTATGACATCAATTCGGGATTTGCGAATAACGACAAATATTCCAGCTGGTTTTTGTGGCCGATGTTTTCGTTTCAGGTCTATCCGGGGAATTTGTTAAACACATATCACTGGCGTGCGATTGATGCCGATCATGTGGTGGTCTGGCGTGGGTGGTATTCGGTTGGCGGGGCCGACAACGAAACCGTGCGCAAAATGGCGCTGCAAGATCGCGCCACCACGGTAGAAGAGGACATCCGACTGGTCGAAAGCGTACAGCGCGGTTTGAAATCACGCGGATATGTGCCCGGGCCACTGGTCGTGGACCCCAAATGCGGCGTGTCGTCGGAACATTCCATCCTGCATCTGCAACGCTGGATGCGCGAAGCGGTCGATAACGGTTGATTTCCGCCCTAGCCCCACTAGGCTGCGCACAAAGAAAAGGAGCCATGAGCCATGACACAAACAACCACCTTTGACGAAGATTTGTTCCTAAAGGGACTGGAACAGCGCAAATCCACATTGGGCGCCACCTATGTCGAAAACAATCTAGCGGCGGCAGATGATTTTACCCGCCCCTTCCAAGAGGCGATGACCGCATGGTGCTGGGGCTTTGGCTGGGGTGATGACGTGATTGATGCCAAGACACGGTCCATGATGAACCTATCCATGATCGGTGCGCTGGGTAAAATGCACGAATGGGAATTGCATTGCCGCGGCGCCATCAACAATGGCGTGACCAAAGATGAAATCCGCGCAATCATTCATGTCATCGGAATTTACTGCGGCGTGCCGCAAGCGCTGGAATGTTTCCGCGCCGCACGCAAAGTGTTAGAGGCCGAAGGCCAACTATAGATCAATGAATGCGTTGTGCTACAGCGATCTGATCACATCCAGATAGGGCAGCCGCGATTGCGCGGCGGCCACCTTGGCCGGATCAATAACAGCCCGAATAACGCATTCGTCTGCGCCTGCGCGTGCAACATCTTGGCCAGTCGGGGAAACAATACAGCTTTGCCCTAAAAACATCGCGGCTCCATCTGCCCCGCAATGATTGGCATAAGCCACATAAACACCGTTTTCAAAGGCGCGCGTTGGGACCAATCGCTGTGCCACGACATCCCACTGCTGGACCAATGCTGTTGGGACCAATATCAATTCAGCACCCTGCAGCGCCAAATTGCGGACGCGTTCGGGAAATTCGACATCATAGCAAATCAGCAATCCGATCCGCAAACCCATCCAATCGAACAGCACACTCGCATCCCCAGACTGAAACACGTCCTGTTCAAATCCGGGCGGAATCAATGCTTTGCGATATGTTTGAATCGCGCCGTCAGGATCGACAAAATCCATAGCATTATAACGACCATCGGGTCGATGATCGACGTAGCCATATGCAATCGCAATGCTATGGCGTTGGGCCAGTTCACATATACGATCAGACCATATGGATTGATCCGCCGGTGTTGTCGCCAACACGCCATCCAACCGATACCCGCATTGAAACAGCTCGGGCAGTAATACCGCATCCAAATCGTCACATGCGCCGCGATCAAGCAGATGTTCCAACCACGTAAACCTGTCACCCTGTGCGCCCAAGGCGGCAGGGGATTGCGCCACGCCAAGCCGTACCATTACAGCCCCCTAGCGGCTTAGCAAAATTTCACGCGGATATTGCGTGAGATAGTCAAACCCATCCTCGGTCACCACAATCGAATCGCCGATGCGACCCGCCGTTTTTCCATCAACAGAAATCCCGCCATCCACGGCAAACGTCATACCCGGTTGTAAAACGGTGGTGTCGCCCTCTTTCAATTCGGGGGCCTCTAGATAGGCTGTTCCAATCGACCGACCGGTGCGATATCCGGTGGCAAAGTTGCGCGCCTGATAAACTTCGTTCGCGGCGCGCGCCACGTCTTGGGCCTGAATACCGGGGCGGATGGCCGCCAGTGCCGCCTGCTGCGCATCAATCGCGGCCTGCTGAACAATGCGGTCTTCGTCTCGAACATCACCAATATGGAACATGCGGTCAAACCCCAGTTTGTATTGCTTAAACTGCGCCATGTTACAAAAACAGAAATAAACCGGATCAAATTTTTCGTATCGCTTTACGCTTGCCCGGCGATGGACCATGGAACTGTCACGACCGCTTTGCAGGATTTGCAAATTATGGATCATTGGGGACACAAACCGATCCCACCCCTGATCCGTTAAAAATCCTGCCGCTTTACGCGATCCGGCCTCAATCACAGCTAATGCAGATTCGTATTCAGCCGCACCTTGCTGCAGACTGCTGTGGGCTGCGGCCATCATGGCCCCAGCAATTTCGCCCGCCTGACGCATCACAGATATTTCAAGTGGTGATTTAACCATACGCTGCTGGCCCAAAACGGGGGAAATATCTGCCAGTTTTGCCTGCGAAAGCTGTTCCGTCAAACAATGCAGCACCATGGCCGGTATTTGATTGCGCTCAATCCACAGTGTCGACACATTCGCAGGGACCGCCCGCACCAAGGCGGCTGCCCAGCTGTTGGGTCCAAAATCTTCCCATGTTTGGACATCGCTGACCCAGGTCATTTCGCCGACCATTTCCGATTCCATCAAGGGTGTAATCACCACGGGATCACGATCACGATACACAACCAACATCGTGGGCCGTCCAAATTCAATACCTAGATAGCCCCAAAACCCAGCCAAATAGGCGATTGAGCTTTCTTCGGTAAAAAGGGCGACCTCAATACCGAGGTCTTGCATTTTTTTCTGCAAGTTTTGTGTACGCTGGCGTGCTTCGTTTAACATATGATGATCCTTTTTGATAAAGGTCATCTCTCAGCAGCTAAAAAGCATGCCTAAAACCGCCATACAGATTGCCCGATGGCGACACTATTTCAAATAATCAGGGATTTTGGTGGAGCCTAGGGGGATCGAACCCCTGACCTCTACAATGCCATTGTAGCGCTCTCCCAGCTGAGCTAAGGCCCCGTTCACAACCTGCGTTGTGTGTGCGTTTGTTATTGAAAGCCGCGCCACTATTCAAGTGTAAATTGACACGGCTTTCCAATTATTTTGGTGATTATTCGTCGTCGTCAGATGACATATCTGCAATCTCGTCAAGCGAGACATTGTCGTCGTCATCTTCTTCTAACAGATCATCATCCAGATCCATATCTACGTCATCATCTTCCAACACGACGTCTTCTTCGATGTCGCGCGCCTTGTTTGCTGGATTTGACGCGTCAGCAGCATCAGCCGTGATCATCCGCGTTTTGGTTGTATCCAACTCAACGACGTCACCCGTATACGGGCTAACGATCGGGTTTTTGTTCAGGTCATAAAAACGCTTGCCTGTTGTTGGGCATACGCGTTTCACACCCCATTCTTCTTTGGGCATAGTTGTCCCCTTTGAAACTTTTGGTCTTGTCGACGGTTTGCGCCACCTGCCATAAGACGGACAGTATGTCAAAGGCTTTCACAAGGAAATCCGCGCGAATGTCACCATTACCTCAGTATAATCCAAAATTGAAGCAAATTTTTTGGCCAGATTTGCCTGAAATTTTGATTTCTGTTCGACGCTCAAAGCAGGCCAACCGGCTGTCATTGCGGGTGTCACGGCTGCATAGAACGGTCACAATCACTGGCCCTCATACCGTCGACATTCAGCAATTTTTGGATTTTGTCGCGCAAAAGCGTCCCTGGATCATTGGCCATTTTGCGGATTTACCCCAACCAACAGCTGTCAAAATCGGATCATATTTACCATTTTTGGGCCATGAATTACTGATTGCCCATGGGGCCAATCGCAAAGTGACCCTGACAAACAATGCAATCGAACTGCCCGCCAACAACCGCAGTGCAGGGCGCCAAATCCAAGCATTTCTTAAGGTGCAAGCACGCGAACATTTGGCGCAAGCATCTGATAAATATTCGAAAAAACTGGGGCTATCCTATGCGCGATTGACACTGCGTGATACAAAATCGCGTTGGGGATCGTGCAGCAGTCAGGGGCATCTGATGTATTCTTGGCGACTGATCATGGCACCGGTCGATGTGTTGGAATATGTCGCAGCCCATGAAGTGGCCCATTTAGCCGAAATGAACCATTCATCGAAATTTTGGGCCGTCGTTGAACAGCTGTTTGGTGATTACAACGCGCAGAAAAATTGGCTGCGTACAGAAGGCGTAAAATTGCACCACTATCAATTTCAAGATTGACCTTGGCCAAAAATGTGATCACAAATCAAGAATGAAAAATGTATCAACCCCAACAGATACGTCGGCAGCACATGATCGTGTCTACCGCGGACTGCGTTCACGAATCATGCACGGTGAAATTTTGCCCGGTCACCCAATGACCCTGCGCGGAATCGGACACAGTTATTCAGTATCAATGACCCCAGCACGCGAAGCTGTGCGCCGCTTGGTCGCCGAAGGAGCGCTGGCAATGTCCAGCTCTGGACGTGTAGCAACCCCCGAGCTGTCGCATGAACGCATAGAAGAATTAGCGGCGCTGCGCTCGTTGCTAGAGGTCGAACTGGCATCGCGCGCATTGCCACGCGCGCACATCGCATTGATTGAACGACTGCAACGCATCAATGCGATGATCGGCGCGGCGATTGATGAACATGATGCAGTCGCCTATATTCGAACAAACCTTGAATTTCATCGAACGTTATATTTGCGTGCTCAGGCCCCGGCGATGTTGGCCATGGCCGAAACCGTTTGGCTGCAACTGGGCCCAACGATGCGCAAACTATATGGCGGATTGCAACGCAAAGAACCGCCACATTTTCACAAACTGATTTTAGCAGCCCTAAAATCCGGTGACGAACCGGGGCTGCGTTTGGCCGTGCGATCCGATGTCACCCAAGGGCTAAAGATGTTATCAGCATAACATGGGCGATGGTGGTTAGGCTGATAATCCTTTATTCCCCAAATCAAGGAATTTCTTGCGGCGTTGTGCGACCAAGTCATGTCCATCTTGCGCTGACAAGTCGGCCAACATTTTAGCCAAGGATGCACGCACCGCATCAATCGTCGCATCACGATCGCGATGGGCACCGCCCAGAGGTTCCGCAATAATTTCGTCGCAGACAGTTAGATTTTTCAAATCTTGGGCGGTCAGGCGCAGGGCCTCGGCTGCTTCTCGCATTTTCTCGGCATCTTTCCAAAGGATGGATGCGCAGCCCTCGGGGCTGATGACGGAATATACGGAATGTTCCAGCATTGCCACACGGTTGGCGGTTGCAAACGCAACAGCACCGCCGGATCCGCCCTCGCCGATAATAACAGAAATCACAGGTACGCCGACTTGCAAACATTTCTCGGTTGATCGGGCGATCGCTTCGGATTGGCCGCGCTCTTCTGCGCCTTTGCCGGGATATGCGCCTGGGGTGTCGACCAAGGTAATGATCGGCAAACCAAATTTATCTGCCATATCCATTAACCGAATTGCTTTGCGGTACCCTTCGGGACGAGCCATGCCGAAATTTCGCTCAATGCGTGATTTTGTGTCGTTCCCTTTTTCATGACCTATGACAACAACAGGTTGGTCATCAAAACGGGCCAGACCACCAATCACAGCGTGATCGTCGGCAAAATTACGATCACCTGCGAGGGGGGTAAATTCGGTAAACAAAGCATTGATATAATCGATGCAATGGGGGCGTTCAGGGTGGCGGGCCACTTGGCATTTACGCCATGGAGTTAGCGATTTGTACAGACCGACCAACATCTGTTCGGCCTTTTGATCCAACGCCGCCGCCTCGGATTCGACATCCATGCCTTCGCTTTTGCGCGCCAATGCTCGGAGTTCTTCGGCTTTGCCTTCGATTTCGGCAAGAGGTTTTTCAAAATCGAGGTAGTGCGTCATGCGTCTGCTCCGTTTGCGTTTGGGTGATATATGCGCAAGCTTTGCACAATTTGCAAGCCTAGGATGCAGTTCAGCAGCAATGAACTGGGGGTTTTGCACCCCCAGACCCCCGCAGAGTATTTGGGCAAAATTGAAAGTCTATGCGTCAGAGATCATTTCGAATTGTTTTACGATGACTTCCGCTTGTTTAATGGATGCGATATCGACAAGGCGGCCTTTGTAGACTGTGGCGCCTTCGCCTTTGGCTTTGGCTTGTTCCATTGCGTCAAGGATTTCGCGGGCCTCGGCGACGGCGTCGGCCGAGGGGGTGAATACATCATTGGCCAAGGCAACTTGTTTGGGGTGGATCGCCCATTTCCCCACCATTCCCAGCGTTGCTGAACGCAGAGCTTGGGCGCGGAAGCCATCGTCGTCGGAGAAATCACCAAAGGGACCATCGACTGGCAGAACACCATGGGTGCGGCACGCAGCAACGATTGCGGCCTGCGCCCAGTGCCATGGATCAGACCAATGTTTTTGCCCATCGCGGTACATGTAATAGTTTTCCTGAGTGCCCCCGATGCCCGTTGTTGCCATACCCATCGAGGCTGCGAAATCGGCGGCCCCGAGGGACATGGCCTGAAGGCGGGGGCTGGCTGCTGCGATTTCTTCGACGTGGGCGATGCCTGCGGCGGATTCGATAATCACCTCGAATGAGATTGGTTTGGTGCGGCCCTTGGCGCGTTCGATTGCTGTGACCAAGGCATCCACGGCGTAGATATCAGCTGCGCAGCCCACTTTGGGAATCATAATTTGATCTAGGCGGTGAGAGGCCTGTTCCAGCAGGTCCACAACATCGCGGTACCAATAGGGTGTATCTAGGCCATTGATCCGAACTGAAAGTGTTTTGGTGCCCCAATCAATTTCACTGATGGCCTGAATGATGTTTTTGCGGGCACTGTCTTTGTCTGATGGCGCCACGGAATCTTCTAGATCGAGGTTGATCACATCTGCCGCGCTGGCTGCCATTTTTTCAAAAATGGCGGGGCGGGATCCTGGTCCAAAGAGTTGGCAACGGTTTGGGCGTGCAACGGGTGTGGGTTGGATGCGGAATGACATGAGGTCTCCTTTGCGAAATGAAATTGCGAATTGCCTGTTGTATGAGTTATTAAATTGCGCGCGGGCTTGCAAGATTTTTCTGCATTCGCACAATACATTCCGCATTGCAGCGAATTGCCCGATATTGATCATCAAACAAAAGTTTTTAGAATATCCGTCGAATATTATCATAATCATTCGAATAAAATTTCGTATAATTTGATAAATGAGAAAGAAATAGAAATAATTCCGAGAGAAAGCGAGGTAAATTGCGCGTTGATAATGAATGAGGCCTGACATGATACAAACACCATATCTTTTGTTTTTGGGCGATGCGCCCGACCAATTGGCCGCGAAAGTGGCGCAAGGCATCAAAGACTGGCGCCCTGAAAACGCCGTAGCCCAATACCGAATGGACGGCTGCAACGCCGATCTAGGTATCGCAGACATGACATTGGCCCAAGCGCGCGACGCAGGCGCCAAGACGCTGGTTATTGGCGTAGCAAACCGCGGCGGGATCATTTCCGCTGCTTGGAAAGCTGTGTTGATCGAAGCCATTGAAATGGGATACGATTTGGCAAGTGGTCTGCATAATCTGTTGAATGATGAAACAGACTTGGTTGCCGCGGCCGAAAAACATGGCCGCACACTGTTTGATGTTCGTATTCCAACCGTTGACTATCCAATTGCAAACGGCAAAAAACGCAGCGGCAAGCGGTGTTTGGCCGTTGGCACAGATTGTTCTGTTGGAAAAATGTACACAGCCCTAGCCATGGACAAAACCATGCGCGAACGGGGGATGAAATCGACGTTCCGCGCCACAGGTCAGACCGGTATTTTGATCACAGGGGACGGTGTGCCATTGGATGCGGTCATCGCCGATTTCATGGCTGGTTCGGTGGAATATTTGACACCTGATAATGATGACGACCATTGGGATTTGATCGAAGGTCAGGGCAGCCTGTTCCATGTATCCTATTCCGGTGTGACAATGGCCTTGGTGCATGGCGGCCAGCCAGATGCGCTGATCCTGTGTCATGAACCCACGCGCCCGCACATGCGCGGTTTGCCTGATTACACGCCGCCTAGCTTGGAACAGGTGCGTGATGTGGCACTGACCCTGGCACGTGTTGGCAACCCTGCTTGTCAGGTTGTTGGCGTTTCGGTCAACACGCAGCATATGTCAGACGCGGATGCGCGGGCTTATTTGGCGCAGGTTGAAACAGATATGGGGCTACCTGCGACGGATCCATTCCGTTATGGTGCCGACAAATTGGTCGACGCATTAGCAGAGGTGTAACATGCAACGCACAATCACACGCGATGTGTTCAAACTGGCACAGGTTTTCACCATTTCGCGTGGATCGCGCAGCGAAGCACAGGTTTTGACCGTCTGCCTGTCGGACGGTCAACATCAGGGTGTGGGCGAATGTGTGCCCTATGCCCGCTATAACGAAACGCTAGACAGCGTCACAGCCCAGATTGACGCATTGCCAGATGCGTTTTCGCGTCAGGATTTATACGATCTGCTGCCAGCTGGCGCAGCCCGCAACGCGGTTGATTGTGCGCTGTGGGATTTGGCAGCGAAACAGGCGAGGAAACGGGTTTGGGATTTGATCGGCCTGCCGACGCCCAAACCGGAAATCACTGCCTATACCCTGTCGTTGGATACGCCCGAGGCAATGCGCGAACAGGCCATGAAACATGCCCATCGCCCATTGTTGAAAATCAAACTGGGCACCCCTGACGATATGCCCCGACTTGAGGCGGTGCGCGCAGGTGCGCCAAAATCTAAAATCATCGTCGATGCCAACGAAGGTTGGAGCGCTGAGGTCTATACCGATTTGGCCCCGCATTTGATACGGCTGGGCGTGGCATTGGTTGAACAACCCCTGCCCGCGGCGGATGATGATGCCTTGATCGGCATGGACCGCCCCGTTCCCGTTTGCGCAGATGAAAGCTGCCATGACACCAACAGCCTGCCACATTTGGTGGGTAAATATGATGTCGTAAACATTAAACTGGACAAAACCGGCGGCCTGACCGAGGCGCTGGAATTGAAACGTGCAGCATTGGCCGCAGGCTACGATATTATGGTCGGATGCATGGTGGGCAGTTCGCTGGCCATGGCCCCTGCGACCCTGATTGCCCAAGGCGCGATGATCACAGACCTTGACGGACCGTTATTATTGGCCCAAGACCGTGACACACCATTGAAATTTGATGCGGCAGGCGTCCACCCGCCGCACCCCACTTTATGGGGATAAAGAAAGGAACAAAACCATGACCCGCACTGTATATGTCAACGGCGAATATCTGCCCGAAACAGAAGCCAAAGTTTCGATTTTTGACCGTGGCTTTCTGATGGCAGATGCCGTCTACGAGGTGACCTCGGTTCTTGGTGGCAAATTGATTGATTTTGACGGGCATGCGGTACGGTTGGAACGGTCGTTGAACGAATTGGACATCGAAAACCCAATTAGCAAAGCGGATCTGCTGGAAATCCATCGCGAATTGGTGCGTTTGAATGACATCACAGACGGCATGATTTACCTGCAAATTTCGCGCGGCGCGCCGAATGATCGTGATTTCGTATTTCCAGATCCCGAAACAACCAAGCCAACGGTTGTCTTGTTCACCCAAAACAAACCTGGATTGGCAAACAGCCCCGTTGCGAAAACAGGGATCAAGGTGATTTCGATCCAAGATGTCCGCTGGGGTCGCCGTGATATTAAAACCGTTCAGCTGCTCTATCCATCCATGGGCAAAATGATGGCCAAGAAAGCAGGCTGCGATGACGCATGGATGGTCGAGGATGGATTCGTCACCGAGGGCACATCAAACAATGCCTATATCATCAAAGGCAACAAAATCATCACCCGCGCCCTGTCAAATGACATCTTGCACGGCATCACCCGTGCCGCTGTTTTGCGTTTTGCCCAAGAGGCACAGATGGAGGTCGAAGAGCGCAATTTCACCATTACCGAGGCACAGGACGCGGATGAAGCGTTTATCACATCCGCATCGACATTCGTCATGCCCGTTGTGGAAATTGATGGTGCAGCTGTGGGCACCGGAGCGGTTGGCCCCTTGGCCACACGTCTGCGCGAAATTTACCTAGATGAAAGCATCAAGGCCGCGGTTTAACGCGGCCCACAAGGTTTACAAAATCTGTGCATTTACGGCCCTTAGGTGCTCATCCACCAGGGCCGTTTCTGTTTGTGATAACTGTTGTGCGCGGGGATAGCGGGGATCATTGCGATCATTTAGGATCGGTGTATCCCAACCATCTGTTGTGTCCATAAAATGGGCAACACCCTGCGGCCCAAACACATGCAAATACCCCTGCAACACCACATCCAGATAGCTTAGCAAAATGGGGTGTTCCGTATCGGGCAAATAACAGGTGGCCTGTGGGATTGAATAAATCGCGACATGCAAATCAGGGTGATGATCGTGATCCACCTGACCCGTTGCATGCAGGCGATCGTATCCAATTTCGCGGGCATCCAGCGCCTGCCAATCAGCATTGGGAACTTGGGCGATCAAACCCTGTAACTGCGTGGTTTCATCCGGAACAATGGTTAAAAACGCCTGATCGCGCATGTCTGTGCGCCGCCAGATACGCCGCCAGCCGCGCAATACCGCGGGTCGTGTATCTTGGTACACATGTGTTTTTGCATTGACCAAACTGCCATAGCCAAAAAAATACGGATCCATGCCTGCCTCCTGCCTATGATGGGTTTTTGATCCAAGGACGACCCATTGTCAAATGGTCGCTTTTGAAAACTATTTAGTCGGTAATGATTATTTGTCTTGCAAGACTTTGGGATTTAAATTATCCAGTATACCATTGAACACGGGAGAACTGGAAAACCAGTGCCGAAGGAGCAACCGCCCCGGAAACTCTCAGGCGCAAGGACCGCGTTCTATAAAAACTCTGGAGAGTGATGCAGCGCATCCGCCGAAGGGATAACGATCTCAGGCACAGGTACAGAGGGGGCATCGCAGTTTGGGCACACCCCAGACAAATGTGGTGCCGGACATCCGGCCAAACTATAAGAGGACCGGATGGGCGAGGACCTAAACAAAACGCCGTTTTACGACATGCACCTGAAAAACGGGGCCAAAATGGTGCCCTTTGCGGGTTATGACATGCCGGTGCAATATCCATTGGGCGTGATGAAAGAACACCAACACACACGGACCAAGGCCGGTTTGTTTGACGTCAGCCATATGGGGCAGGTGATTTTGCGTGGGGCAGATTACACATCAACCGCGCGCGCCTTGGAAAGATTGATCCCGATGGATGTCCAAGGTTTGGCCGAAGGTCGCCAGCGCTATGGGTTCTTTACCAATGATGCCGGCGGTATTTTGGATGATCTGATGTTTGCAAACCGCGGCGATCACATTTTTATGGTGGTCAATGCAGCGTGTAAAACCGCCGATGTTGCCCATTTGCGCGCGCATTTGGAACCCGAAATCCATGTCAAAGAAATCACAAATCGCGCCTTGCTGGCATTGCAGGGCCCCATGGCCGAGGCCGTATTGGCCGAACATTATCCCCCCATCGTCGACATGAAATTTATGGATGTCGATACGATCCCGATTGCTGGCGCTGAATGCTGGGTATCACGGTCAGGCTATACCGGTGAGGATGGGTTTGAAATTTCGATCCCACATGCGGCGGCGGAAACTGTGGCTGCGGCCTTGGTCGATCACGCAGATGTGGAATGGATCGGTCTGGGCGCACGCGATAGCCTGCGGCTTGAGGCAGGTTTATGCCTGTATGGCCATGATATCGACACTGGCACAACCCCAGTTGAGGCAGGTTTGACATGGGCCATTCAACAATCGCGTCGCGCGGGCGGATCAGCCACTGGCGGATTTCCTGGGGACAGCATTATTTTAGACCAAATGTCCCAAGGTGTATCGCGCAAACGCGTCGGTCTGACACCACAAACCCGCGCCCCCATGCGTGAAGGCGTGGTATTATACGCAAGCGAAGACAGCAGCACCCAAATTGGCACAGTTACGTCAGGTGGGTTTGGCCCCACAGTCGAGGCCCCCGTTGCCATGGGATATGTTGCCACTGAAATGGCTGTGACAGGAACCGTATTATTTGGTGAGGTGCGTGGCAAACGGCTGCCCATTGCGGTCAGCCCCCTGCCCCATACCCCACCTAATTTTAAACGCTGAGCAAGGAGAGACCAGCAATGAAATTTACAGAAGAGCATGAATGGCTGCGCGAGGAGGATGGTGTCATCGTGGTCGGAATTACCGAACATGCCAGTACGCAACTGGGGGACATCGTATTTATCGAACTGCCCGAAGAAGGCACCACAGTATCAAAAGACGATGAAATCGTTGTGATTGAAAGCGTAAAAGCCGCATCGGATATTTTGTCACCGCTGGACGGGGAAATCGTCGAAGTGAACGAAATGTTGGTAGATGAACCATCAAAGGTGAATGACGATCCGATGGGGGACGCGTGGTTTTTCAAAATCAAGCCGTCCGACCCATCACAGATGGACGATTACCTGAATGAGGATGCTTATAATAAGCTGATCGGTTAAGTATTGCGCCCGTCGGAGCCTCCGGCGGGAGTATTTTTCACAAAAATGAAAGTGCCTTGCGCCAAAGGAGCGAAGATGTCGTTTACGCCCACGGATTATTTGCCATATGATTTTGCGAACCGCCGCCATATTGGGCCATCGCCCCAAGAAATGGACAAGATGTTGCAGATTGTTGGGGCGCCAAGCCTTGATGCGTTGATTGAACAAACGATACCAGCATCCATTCGGCAGGCCGAGCCACTGGATTTTGGTAAGGCTTTGTCAGAGCGTGAGTTGTTATATCGCATGCGCGTGACCGCATCGAAAAACCGCGTATTATCAAGTTTGATTGGGCAGGGATATTATGGCACGGTTACGCCCCCTGTGGTCCAACGCAATATTTTGGAAAACCCAGCTTGGTATACAGCATATACCCCCTATCAGCCCGAGATTTCGCAGGGGCGATTGGAAGCATTATTGAATTTCCAAACCATGGTGTCGGATTTGACTGGTCTGGAGATAGCCAACGCGTCCCTGCTGGATGAGGCCACGGCCTGTGCCGAGGCCATGACCATGGCGCAACGCGTGGCAAAATCAAAGGCAAAGGCGTTTTTTGTGGATGAAAACTGTCATCCGCAGAATATTGCGGTGATGCAAACCCGTGCAAAACCATTGGGCATTGAAATTATCGTTGGCGCGCCTGAAAGTTTGCAAGCGGATCAGGTTTTTGGCGCCATATTCCAATATCCTGGCACTTATGGTGATTTGCGTGATTTTTCAGCTGCGATAGCAGAGTTGCATGCCGCCAAGGCCATCGCAATTATGTCGGCCGACATTTTGGCCTTAACCCTGTTGAAAGAACCCGGTGCCATGGGCGCCGATATTGCCGTGGGATCGACCCAGCGGTTTGGCGTGCCCGAGGGATTTGGCGGACCGCATGCCGCCTATATGGCGACCAAGGATGCATATAAACGGTCCATGCCGGGGCGCATTGTTGGCATTTCCGTCGATATTCACGGGAACAAGGCTTATCGGTTGGCTCTGCAGACCCGTGAACAGCATATTCGACGCGAAAAGGCCACGTCGAATGTGTGTACGGCACAGGCATTGCTGGCAGTCATGGCGTCGTTTTATGCGGTATTCCACGGGCCTGAGGGCCTAAAGGCCATCGCGCAGCGGATCCATCGCAAAACTGTTCGTTTGGCCAAAGGGTTAGAGGCCGCGGGGTTCACGGTTGAGCCAGCGGCGTTTTTTGACACGATTACCGTTGATGTCGGCCTGTTGCAGCGCGGTGTATTGCAAGCGGCGGTAAACGAAGGTGTCAACCTGCGTCGCGTGGGCAAAACCAAGATCGGGATTTCGCTGGATGAGCGGACCCGCAAAGATACGATTGAGGCGGTTTGGCGCGCCTTTGGTATTGAACGTCAGGACAATGATTATACGCCTGAATATCGTGTGCCCGATGCGTTGCACCGCACAACGACATATCTGGAACATGATGTGTTCCATATGAACCGTGCAGAAACCGAAATGATGCGGTATATGCGGCGCTTGGCCGATCGTGATTTGGCATTGGATCGCGCGATGATCCCACTGGGATCCTGTACCATGAAACTGAATTCGGCGGCCGAAATGATGCCTGTCAGCTGGCGTGAATTTTCGCTGATGCACCCCTATGCGCCATTGGATCAGGCCCAAGGCTATGTCGAGTTGATCGAAGATCTGAGCCAAAAGCTATGTGTGATCACAGGCTATGATGCCATGTCAATGCAACCCAATTCCGGCGCGCAGGGCGAATATGCTGGTCTGCTGACCATCAGCGAATACCACGCCGCGCGTGGCGAAGGGCATCGCAACATTTGTTTAATCCCGACATCTGCCCATGGCACCAACCCCGCCAGCGCGCAGATGGTCGGATGGAAAGTGATCCCCGTTGAAACCGCAGATAACGGCGATATCGACGTGGACGATTTCCGTGCTAAGGCGGAAAAATATTCCGATGTCTTGGCGGGCTGCATGATCACATACCCATCGACCCATGGTGTATTCGAAGAAACCGTCCAAGAGATTTGCCAAATCACCCATGACCACGGGGGGCAGGTCTATATCGACGGGGCGAATATGAATGCCATGGTGGGCCTGTCACGACCCGGCGATTTGGGCGGCGATGTCAGCCATTTGAATTTGCACAAAACCTTTGCCATTCCACATGGCGGCGGTGGTCCCGGCATGGGACCGATTGGGGTGAAATCGCATTTGGCCCCCTATCTGCCAGAAAACACAGGCGCCGTTTCGGCAACGCCGTTTGGGTCGGCGTCGATCCTGCCGATTTCATGGGCCTACTGTTTGATGATGGGCGGCAGCGGCCTGACGCAGGCAACGCGCGTGGCCATTTTGAACGCAAACTATATCGCCAAACGGCTAGAGGGTGCGTTTGAGGTTCTCTACAAAGGCAAGCAAGGTCGCGTCGCACATGAATGCATTCTAGACGTCCGCCCCTATGCAGAATCGGCCCATGTCACAGTCGAAGACATTGCCAAGCGCTTGATGGACGCTGGGTTCCACGCCCCCACCATGAGCTGGCCGGTTGCAGGCACATTGATGATCGAACCGACCGAGTCTGAGACCAAAGCAGAGCTTGACCGGTTCTGTGATGCGATGCTGGCCATTCGTGAGGAAATTCGCGCGATTGAGGTGGGCGAAATAGATGCGGAAAACAATCCATTGAAAAACGCGCCCCACACAATCGAAGATTTGGTGGGCGACTGGGATCGCCCCTATAGCCGTGAACAGGGGTGTTTCCCCGCGGGCGCATTCCGCGTTGACAAATATTGGCCCCCCGTTGGACGGGTCGATAACGCCTATGGCGATCGAAATCTGATCTGTGTTTGTCCGCCTATGTCAGATTATGCAGAGGCCGCAGAATAAAAACCAAAACAGCAAAAAACAAACTGCTACATTAAGCGCATTGAAATTTCGTGACCAATCTTGTATCGAACGGTCATGAATTTCAATGCGTCTGCACATGCAGCTGGACCAATTCCGGTCCGTTGGGTGCCAGACATCCTAACGTTCCCGTCAGGCTGAAAAGGTGTAAATAAGATGACCGATACCGCAAACCCCGATATATTGTATACCATTGTAGACGAAGCGCCCGAGCTGGCCAGCGCGTCATTATTGCCGATCATCCGATCCTTTGCCAAAGCGGCGGGTGTCAGTGTCGGGACCAAAGACATCTCTTTGGCGGGGCGAATCATTGCAACATTTTCTGAATACTTGACAGCGGATCAGCGTCAGGCTGACGATTTGGCCGAATTGGGCCAGTTGGTCAAAACACCCGATGCCAATGTAATCAAACTGCCAAACATTTCCGCATCTGTGCCTCAGCTGGTTGCCGCAGTCAAAGAATTGCAATCCCAAGGATACGCGCTGCCCGATTACCCAGAAGAGCCAAAGACAGACGAAGAAAAAGCAATTCGCGCAAAATACGACACGATCAAAGGATCGGCTGTGAACCCCGTCCTGCGCGAAGGCAACTCAGACCGTCGTGCGGCGAAGGCTGTGAAAAACTATGCGATGAAAAACCCGCATTCGATGGGAACATGGGTCGCGGACAGCAAAACACATGTGTCCACAATGGGCGCCAATGATTTTTATTCAAACGAACTGTCCACAACTGTGACAGCGGCCCAAGCAGGACCTGCAAAAATCGAATTTATCGCTGAAAATGGTGATGTCACAGTATTGAAGGACGGCATCGATCTGGCCGAAGGCACCGTGGTTGACGCAACATTCATGAATGCTGCTGCGCTGCGCGATTTCCTGCGGGCCCAAATCGCCGAGGCCAAAGACCAAGGCGTGCTGTTTTCCCTGCACATGAAGGCCACGATGATGAAGGTGTCCGACCCAATCATCTTTGGTCACGCGGTTTCCGTATTTTTTGAAAAATCATTCGCAAAACACGCGGATGCATTGGCCAAATTGGGTGTGAACCCCAATTCAGGTTTGGGCGATGTGTTGGCACGCGTGGCAGATCACGCCGACATCTTGGCTGATTTTCAGGCGGAATTGGCGGATGGACCTGCCATGTATATGGTCGACAGCGACCGTGGCATCACCAACCTACACGTGCCATCTGACGTGATTATCGACGCATCCATGCCTGCGGTCATCCGCGCAGGTGGCAAGGGATGGGGACCAGACGGCAAAGAGGGCGACACCAAATGTGTCATCCCAGACAGCTGCTATGCCCCTGTGTACGACGAAAGCATCAAGTATTTCAAAGAAACCGGCGCCTTGGATCCAACAACATCCGGTGCCGTGGCCAACGTTGGCCTGATGGCGCAAAAGGCCGAAGAATACGGATCGCACCCCACCACATTCGAAATGGCCGCAGCTGGACGCGTGCGTTACACGGCGGCAAATGGCGATGTGTTGCACGAACAATCCGTAAACGCGGGCGATATCTGGCGTTCATCCTCGGCGAAAAAAGCGCCAATCATCGACTGGGTGAACCTAGGGATCGAACGTCAGGCCCTGACTGGATCACAGGCGATTTTCTGGCTGGACGCAAACCGCGCGCATGATGCGGAATTGATCAAATATGTCGAACCAATTTTGGCTGAAAAAGGTCTGGCAGATAAATTCCAAATCCTTGCCCCCCGCGAAGCGACCCGTTTGACATTGGAAACAATCCGCACAGGGGCCGACAGCATTGCCATAACCGGCAACGTATTGCGCGATTATCTGACCGATCTGTTCCCCATTTTGGAATTAGGCACATCGGCGAAAATGTTGTCGATTGTGAAATTGATGCAGGGCGGTGGTTTGTTCGAAACCGGTGCCGGCGGATCGGCCCCCAAACACGTGCAACAGTTGGTGCAGGAAAACCACCTGCGCTGGGACAGCTTGGGCGAATTCTGTGCCTTGGGCGAAAGCTTTGCGTTCCTAGCCAACCAAAAAGGCAACGCCAAAGCGGGCGTTATGGCCACCGCAATTGAAGCCGCGACCCAAGGGATTTTGGACAACAACAAATCCCCATCGCGTCGTGTCGGTCAACCTGACAACCGCGACAGCCATTATTACTTTGCGCTGTATTGGGCCCAAGCCTTGGCTGCACAAACGGATGATGCCGAAATCGCAGCACATTTTGCGCCCATCGCCCAAGCCTTGGCCGAGAACGAAGCAAAAATCGCAGCCGAATTCGCGTCCGTTCAAGGTGCGCCAGCTGATTTGGGTGGCTATTATCATGCTGACCCCGCCAAAGTGGCAGCTGTCATGCGCCCCAGCGCGACATTGAACGCAATCATCGGCTAAGGCCCATGACATAAGTATCACAAACAAAAAAGAGGGGCACTGCCCCTCTTTTTTATGTCAAACGCGGCGCGATCTAGCCGCCGCGCATTTGTTGTAAAAAATGCACCTCAGCCCCATCTGGCAGGGCCATCGCCGGATTGGGCGGCACGATGTCCCCATCAATGGCCACCGACACACCCTGGTCGAATATCGGGCCCAACCCGGGGTATTGGGCAACCAGATCCGACATGGCCCGCCCCAAGGTTGGCGCGGCTGTTTCAAATTCTAGGGTGCCATCTGTGAACCGGCGCAGGCCGGACCACAGTACAATTTTAACCATTCTTTGACGCCTTGATCGCCGCCAATAATTTGGATGGCGTGATTGGCAAATGCCGCATCCGAACGCCTGTTGCCGCCGCAACTGCGTTTGCCACGGCTGGCAGCGGCGGGGCAATCCCCGTTTCGCCAACGCCGCGCACACCATAGGGGTGGCCGGGGTTGGGAACCTCGACAATGACGGTGTCGATCATCGGCAAATCCGATGCAACAGGCACACGGTAATCCAAAAACACAGGGTTTTGCAGACGGCCCATATCGTCATAGACGTATTCTTCGTTCAGCGCCCAGCCGATCCCTTGGACAGCACCACCCTGATACTGACCCTCGACATAGGCGGGGTGAATCGCGCGGCCCGCATCCTGAACAACCAGATAGCGCAGGATTGTTGTGCGGCCCGTTTCAGGATCGACCTCAACATCCACAACATGGGTGCCGAAGCTTTCGCCAACGCCTGCGGGCACAGATTCGTGATGCCCTGCAATCGGGCCGCCCGTATTGGACATGGCAGCCCCAATTTCGCCGATCGTCATGGGGGGATATTCGCCGGCATTTGGCCCCGCAGGATGCGCCGCACCATCGCGCCATTCCACCGCATCGGGTTCGATGCCCCATTTTGCGGCTGCGCGTTTGCACATTTCAACGATCATGCCTTGCGCGGCCTCGACTGTGGCTTTGCCTGTGGCGAATGTTGCGCGGCTGCCGTGGGTGGGTTCGTTCACGCCCAAGGCACCGGTTTCAACGATATTGACCCGCACATTGTCATAGGGAATTTCCAGCGTTTCCGCGGCCATCATCGCCATAGACGCGCGGCTGCCGCCGATGTCTGGTGTACCGATCGATACGGTCACGGTGCCATCTTCGCCCAAGGCCATGGACACCGATGTATCCCCACCGTGGTTAAACCAAAATCCCGATGCAATACCGCGGCCTTGGTTGGGGCCCAGTGGCGCAGATAAATTTGGATGCGCCTGTGTTGCGGCCAAGGTTTCATTCAACCCGATAACCCCAAATTTCGGGCCAAAGCTGGATGTTTCATGCGATTGTGCCGCGTTTTTCACGCGAACGTCTAGTGGGTCCAGCCCCAATTCATTGCACATTTCGTCCAACAAACTTTCAACGGCGAATGCCGCCATGGGCGATCCGGGCGCGCGATAGGCCGCAGCCTTGGGACGGTTGGCCAAGACGTCATAGCCCACATGCTGCAACGCAGGCACTTTGTACGCGGCAAAGGCACAATACAATGCCATATCAACAGGCGCCCCAGCAAAGGCACCGCCCTGCATGCGAAACGTCGCTGATCCAGCGGTAATTTTACCATCCTTGGTCATGCCAATTTTGACATCCATCGATGCCGATGCAGTCGGACCCGTGGCGCGCAGCACCTCGGATCGGGACATCACGATTTTCACGGGCCGGCCACCTGCCTTGCGGCTAAGCGCCAAAGACAGAGGTTCCATGAAAATCGTGGTTTTGCCCCCAAATCCGCCACCAATCTCGGATGGGGTGACGCGCAGTTGTGACGCATCAAGCCCCAGAACTTGGGTACACATTTTGCGAATGTACCAATGCCCTTGGGTACAGACCCACATTTCGCCTTTGCCATCAGCCCCCATTTGGCCCATGCAGGCATGGGGTTCGATATAGCCTTGGTGGGCGGCTTCGGTTTTATATTGATGTTCGCGCACGATGTCGGCTTTGGCAAATCCGTCCTCAAGGTCGCCATGTCCAAATTCGATATATCGCACCACGTTTGGATGCAGCCCGTCGGGGACGGAATGATCGGCAGCGCCTTCGCGAATAATGGGCGCGTCAGGGGCCATGGCGGCATCGACATCCGTGACATGGGGCAGAATTTCATATTCCACCTCAATCAACTTGGCCGCATCGCGGGCCAATTGCGCAGATGTGGCAGCCACGGCCGCAACCGCGTGTCCATCATAGAGGGCACGTTCGCCCGCCATGGTGTTTTCTTGCAGATCCCATGCCTCGCCCGTCAGGCCGGTTGGGAAATCATCACGCGTCACAACCGCCTTGACCCCGGACAGGGCCAGCGCCTTGGACGCGTCGATTTTGACGATCCGCGCATGGGCGTGGGGCGATCGGACAACAGCACCATGCAGCAGCCCCGCTGCCGAAATATCGGCACCATAACGCGCGCGGCCCGTGACTTTGTCCAACCCATCTGGGCGGTCGGGTCGTGTGCCGACAATGCGCAATTCGTTTGCAGTATCTTTCGCCATTATGCCGCCCCCCGCATTTCCGCGGCGGCATCCATGACCGCGCGAATGATTTTGTCATACCCTGTGCAGCGGCACAGATTGCCTGCCAACCAATACCGAACCTCGGTTTCGTTTGGATCTGGATTTTTCTCTAATAATGCCTTGGCCGCCACCAAAATGCCTGGTGTGCAGAACCCACATTGCAGCGCGGCATGTTCGATGAATTTCCGCTGCAACGGGTGCAATTCGCCATCTTGGGCCATGCCTTCGATGGTTTCGATCTGTTTATCCTGTGCCTCGACGCCCAGCATCAGGCATGAACAGACCAAAGTGCCATCGACGGTCACAGAACAGGCACCGCAGTCGCCTGTGGAACATCCCTCTTTCGTGCCAGTCAATTCCAATTGATCGCGTAAGCAATCCAACAATGTGTCGCGCGGATCGGCAAGAAATTCGACCTCTTCGCCATTGACCTTGGTGGTTATGTGAATTTTCGACATCACTTGGTTCCTTTCGCACGATCATAGGCAATTTTTGCGGCACGCTTGGCCAAAACACCTGCGACATCTGTTCTGAATTCAGCGGTCCCGCGTTTGTCAGAGATAGGTTTCACCGCAGCCGAGACAACCGCCGCTAGTTTATCCAGCGCATCCGTGTCCAGTGTCGTGCCGATGATCGTATCTGCTGCATCAGCCAAAACAATAACAGTTGGCGCCACGGCCCCCATGGCAACGCGGGCTGTGGCCACGCGATCACCATCCAATGTCAGATTAACTGCGCAACCGACGACAGCGATGTCCATTTCAGTGCGCGGCGTAAACCGCAGATAGGCGTCGCCGCCCTGCGCATTGCGGGCAGGTATCGTCAGGGATGCGATAATCTCACCTTTATTCAACGACGTTTTGCCCGGGCCCACGGGAATATCGCCAACCGCAATATCACGCGCGCCGTTTGGACCGACCACATGCGCAATGGCACCTGCCGCGATCATGGCTGGCACGCTATCCGCGGCCGGCGATCCATTGCACAGGTTGCCCGTCAATGTGGCGCGGCCCTGCACTTGGGTGGATCCGACCAGCTCTAGCCCCTCAACAATACCGGGATAATCGGCGCAAAATTCAGCATGCGCGCCCAATTCAGCGCCCGCCACGGCGGCGCCGATGGTCCAGCTGCCGTCAGCATTTTTAACAATGTCTTTCACGCCCGGAATATGTTTCAGGTCGATCATATCGTCAGGCGTTACCATGCCTGCGCGCATCTGCACCAAAACATCCGTTCCGCCCGCCAGATACCGGATAATACCCGTGGCATCAGCGGCAATCTGCGCTGCATCCTCAAAAGTTTTTGGACAATGATATTTCATGTGCGTCCCCTGTGGTCCTATCAACACTGCAAGGACAAAGCAGCACGCAAAAATAATCCGCTAGCCGATTATTCCAACGTGCTGCAATATCCCGTTTGCAGCACTATGCACCAACTTGGTCGGGAATGCCTAGTCCCAATGCGACAAATTTATGTTTGAAACAGGCCAGAGGACAGGGCAATCACACAGCCAACAATACCCTGCCGCATATCCCCAGTGAATTTTTCGAATCCCGCGCTAAGTGTCCCCAATACCGCAGCAACACTAGGACAAAGTCATGAAAACATTGGGTCAGATTGCAACGTATAGGATGGTGATAACCTGCGCCATGTGTAAAACAGTTCAGACGCATGTTGTTGCGAATTTGATATTGGTCATGGGCGACCAAGCCACCCCGCATGATGTCCGCCAGCGGGCAGTGTGCCCATCCTGTGCCACCCGCGGCGACAATACGTATCGCATTATTGACCCCAAGAAAGACATAGCATGAAGTACATCTGTGAAGTCACAAGCTTGCTGATGCAAGCCGCTGAAAGTCGCTATGAAATCAGCAAGGCAGCGTTGCACAAGGCCCAAAGCGACCCATCAACCCCGCCAGATCAGCTGGCTCAGGCGCGCTCCGAACATATGCGCGCGGCCAAGGATTATTTGGCCATTGCCTTTAAAACACGTTTTTTGGCGACCAGCACACCAAACCCCGATCATAAATCAGTTTACGATCCCACAGGATACGACATATCGTGATGCAACGAAAGAATATGGGAATTGTGACATGCTAAAATTGATCGACAATCGGCTGAATGCAGATGTGCTGTATACCCTGCAAAAAATGGGGCACGGGGATGTTCTGATCATTGCCGATGCAAATTTTCCGTCCGACAGCATATCAAAATCAACGATTTCTGGTCGGGTCTTGCCTATGGAAAATCTGACCGCACCAGAGGCGATTGATGCAATCTTGACCCTGTTGCCGCTGGATACCTTTGTTGATGACTTTGCTGGGCGCATGCAAGTCGATGGCCAGCCCGAATATTTACCGCCCGTTCAACAAGAGGTGGCCGAGATTGTCAAAAAACATGACGGCCACGATAGGGACATGATTTCCATCGAACGACAAACATTCTATGACGTGGCGCGCCACAGCTATGCCATTGTTCACACCAGCGAAACACGTTTGTTCGGCTGTTTTATGCTGCGCAAAGGTGTGATTTTCCCCGACGGCTAGGATATCGGCGCAAACCAACCGACCACAATCAAGATGGGCGGGCGCGCTGTACGCCACCCCATATTTCAGTGCACACGCCCCCCATCACCGCGACCCTACAATCGCACCGTTCACAGTGGGCAGGTCGTTATTGTCGTAATACAACGCAGATACGCCGCTAGCCCCCACACCATTAAACGTACCAATTAATGTCGCGGTATCTGTTCCATCAGGCGACACCAAGCCCAGCGAAAGCGGCTCAATGCCAGTGATGCAGATCGCCCTCTGACATGGTGGCTTGATATATATGTGAGATCAGAATTAGGCGACGATACACGACACAAGCGTTATGAAGCGTCTCATGTACGTTTAGGATTGGCTGAGTTGGAAAAAAGTGAGCAGCCGCCAGCATCTATTACAGAAGACCATATCAAACGCTTATTGCAATTGTATCGTGACCGCCCCGCAACTGCACGCCACCGATTTGGCGCAATGTCCCGTTTCCTAGACTTTCTGCAAGATCAAAAGGTCATTCAATCAAATCCTGCTCAGAGTATATCAAAGAAGCGTAGGCCAAAGCCCCCTGCCCCAAGAAGCACTTTTTACGATGTAGATGTCCTGAATAGGCTGTGGAACCCAGAGAAGCCACTCAAAGAAGTCTATCTTCGTTATCTTCGCTTCCTCATCACAACACCGCTGCGTGCAAGAGAAGCCGCTGATCTGACGGTCGCACATGTAAATATGTCCCGAATGGAAATATCGCTTTCTGCGAGAGAAACAAAGAACGGGGAAGAATTTGTTATGCCTCTATCAGAAATCGCTAAGCAGCAAATGCAAATAACGATACAAACGGAAGACCAGCGTGTGTTTCAGCTCTCAAGCAAGGCAGATCAGCCCATGAAGTCATGGTCACACTTCAACGCATCTGTGCGGAACGCCACTGGCGTCTACAACTTTAACCTCCATGATTTAAGACGATCATTCTCAACACTCATTGCAGAACACTCAGATTTTGGTGAAGGCCTCATAGACGGACTTCTTAATCATAAGCAGTCTGTCACCCGCTCAGGCGCCATTCGTCATTACTAAATGGCAAAGCATGTAAAGCGGCGTCGCGAAGTCATGGATTGGTGGGGTGCGTTTCTAGGCAAAGAAGTAATCAATGCGTAAATTTTCAAAAGAAATATTAGATCAAACAAAGAAAATGATCACTAAGTTTGATGCTTATGAAAGGTTTTCTGACCAAAACTTTTCATTCTTTCTGTTAAAAAGTAAGATTGATGCAGAAAGTAAGCTCTCTGATCTTACTGAAGAGGAAATAGATTTTTTTGTAAATTTGGCTCTAGAAGACGCAGAGGTATATGAATTACTTCAAATATTTGTTTCAAAAGCGCTTGAAGCGGATGAAGAAATTCCAGCTGAAATTTACAATATTGGCATTTATGTTTTCGCAGAAAAAATAACGAAACCAAGAAAAAGCAGAACCAATAAACAAGATACAAAAGATTTTGTTCTCTTATCCATCGCACAGGTCATAGCTTCCAAATTTGACATAAATGTTGGAAGGAATGACAGCTCCAATAAAACCAGCGCATTTGATTACGTCGAGAAAGCATTACAAGAATTGAACTCCGAAGGGGCATTAAATCCCAAAGTTAGGACAAGCTTCAATGCCTTATCTAGACTACGCGGGAATAAGCCAAATGTTATCAAAGAAGTAGACAAGTTAATGCGTCTGATAAGCCGCCAAAGCGATAAATCAGTCTAAAGACTTTATTTCTGCTACCTTACGTTTATGGTCTCCTTTCTTCGTAATCTAACGGAGAGCCACATGTCTTTCAAAACATCCCACTGGGAGCCTGATCTCCCGCTACCACGCAACGCTGATCGCAAAACGCTGGCAGCTATCATCAGTCACCACTTCTTCCCAATAAGCCATCGTACGTTGCAAACGTGGCCTTTGACAGTACGCCGACCCAATCGTGCTGCAGTATATGATGTGCAAGAGGCCATGGATTTTGCGCAAGCCAAGCTTGATAACGCTGTAACGTATAAACAAGCGGAGGATTGGTAATGACCTATATCCGCAACCCCCCCCCGTTTCCCAAAAAGGCACCTGTAGATGCTCAGGCAAGATG
>Ga0255763_1001105_pt1 | contig 28534 bp, 24 predicted proteins | sample 041ome_2_FD_179963 | JGI IMG/M metagenome (GOLD analysis project Ga0255763, IMG submission 179963) | Coastal salt marsh microbial communities from the Groves Creek Marsh, Skidaway Island, Georgia - 041406US metaG (version 2) | ecosystem: Environmental > Aquatic > Marine > Intertidal zone > Salt...
GTTACGTTAGTATTTACTCTACCGTTACAGATTTAGCAAGGTTACGCGGTTGATCAATATCCGTACCTTTCAATTTTGCCACATGATAAGCTAATAGTTGCAATGGAATAGACATAATGATTGGGATATTGAATTTGCCATCGATTGTAATATTAACACCATTTAAATTTAATCCTTTAATATGATCATTTTCCATTTTTCCCAATAATGTTATTTTTCCACCTCTAGCATAAACTTCATTCATGGTTGATAGATTTTTTACGTAGAAAAGGTCTTCTGGTGCAATAACAATTACGGGTAGCTTTTTATCAACCAAAGCTATTGCACCATGTTTCAACTCACCTGAGGCAATGCCTTCAGCATGGATATAAGATATCTCTTTCAATTTAAGAGCCCCTTCCAATGCAAGAGGGTAAGTAGATCCCCTACTTATAAAAATAGCACTATTTGACTTATATATAGTTTTGGCAATTTTTATAATTTCATTTTCAATCTTCAAGATATTTAGTACCTGACTGGGTATATGCATTAGTTCTTTTATAAAATCTTGTTCCTGATCTTTGGAAATATGTTTTCTTTCGGATGCTAATTTTAAGACCAAACTTGCCAGTGTTGCTAATTGGCAAGTGAATGCTTTTGTGGAAGCCACCCCTATTTCTTGTCCAGCAAATATTGGAAGAACTAAATCAGACTCTTTGGCGATAGATGACTCTTCAGTATTAACAATAGAAATAACTTTTTGTTTATTTTCTTTTGCAACTCTTAATGCAGCTAATGTATCTGCGGTCTCTCCAGATTGTGAAATGAAGAGAGAAACAGTTTTTTCATCAAAAAATATTTTTTTATATCTAAACTCCGACGCTATTTCCAAATCAACTTTTATATCAGCTATATTCTCAAACCAATACTTGGCAATCATGCCAGCAAAGAATGCTGTCCCACAACCTGAAATTATCAATCTATCTATTTTTGAAAAATCAAAATTAAATTTCTTTTCATTAATCTTAAAGTCTGAAAAGTTTAAATAATTCGATAATGAATGAGATAAGACATCTGGTTGTTCTTTGATTTCTTTGATCATAAAGTGCTGATAACCATCTAATCCATTAATCTCTCTTTTTTTAATTTTTTTAACAGGTCTATGAACCTTATGAAAATTAATATCATAAATAATTGGCTTAAAATTTTCTGATATAAAAATATCACCATCTTCGAGATATGTAATATTTGCACCAAATTCTGAAATCGAATAAGCATCAGACGATAACAAAATCTTGTTCTTGGCTTTCATATATAAAAGTGGACTGCCAATTTTTGAACCAATTATTAAATCGTTATAATCTTTAAAAATAGCTACAATTGCAAATGCACCTTCTAATTTTTTAATTGTAGTCCTGTAAGCTTCAAGAGGGGTTCTATTGTTAAGTAACTCAATGTTCATCAATTGAGATACTATCTCAGTATCAGTATCACTGATGAAGTTTACACCACTCAACTCTAGTGTATTTCTTAACTGATGATAATTTTCTATAATCCCATTATGAACGATAGATACATTTGAAACTGTATGAGGATGTGCATTAATTGTACTTGGTTCACCATGTGTAGCCCATCGCGTATGTCCTATAGCACAATTACCGCTTATTGGATTGTCTTGGATTAGTTTCTCGAGAATAGATACCTTACCTTTAATTTTTCTTTCAATAATTTCATGATCTTTAACAATCGCAATCCCTGCTGAGTCATATCCTCTATAACTCAAATTATTCAAACAGTTAATTATATCCTCTTTCACATCAGTTTTTGATGAGATAGCAATTATTCCACACATCTAATTATTTTCTTTTTTTATCTTCTTTGCCCAACCTATTTTATTTTCTTGTTTTGCACGAGATATTGCCAAGCTGTCGGAGGGCACATTTTTATTTATCACGCTACCAGACGCAACATATGAATTATCATCTATTTCTATCGGCGCGATTAAGGAAGAGTTTGACCCGATGAAAGTATCTTTTCCTATTTTAGTTTTATATTTTTGGACGCCATCAAAATTACATGTAATAGTGCCCGCTCCAATATTTGTATTATCTCCAATTGATGTGTCACCAATATATGACAAATGATTAATTTTAACCCCTCTTGAAATATCTGAATTCTTGATTTCGACAAAATTACCAACTCGCACATTATCAGAAAGAATAGTTTCAGCTCTTATGCGTGCAAAAGGACCTATGACAACATTATTCTCTATTTTGGCACCTTCAATATAAGAGAATGATCTTATTATAACATCATTTCCAATGATGACTCCTTCACCAATATGGACATTTGGCTCAATTGTGACATTTCTTCCAAATACTGTATCAGGATGTATTTGAGATGTGTCCGGCAATGATATATTCACTCCATCATCAATAAATTTCTTCATAATTTTTTTGTTCATGATAATTTCGACAGCTATCAGTTGTTTAGTAGTATTAACACCTCTTACGTTATCATAATCTAATATATGATCTCTTACATTTAAATTATTATCGTTAGATAATTTAATTAAATCCGTTAGATAGTATTCACCTTTTGTATTATTATTATCAATATATTCCAATAATGTTAAAGACTTCTCTGATGCGAATACCATAATCCCAGAAAAACAAAGATTTACCATCTTTTGTTCATTTGTTGCCTCTACCTCTTCCACGATTTCCAAAACATTAAGTTTTGTGTCTTTAATAACACGTCCATATCCAAATGGATCTTTGGTTTTAAATGTACCAATTAATATTGAACAACCATCCGACATATCCGACAAATTCTTTATATCTATAGCATTAATAAGTGGTGAGTCACCGAGTAAGAGAAAAATTTTTGATAAATTTTTGAAGGAGGTTTTATTAATAGCTGTTTTTAATGCATCAGCTGTACCAGCTTGTTCTTCTTGTATAACAAAATCAACACTCTCATATTTAACCATAGAGGACTTAATAAGAGATATATTCTCACGGCTACAGACGATAATTGTTTTTTTGATCCCAGCATCCCTGTGAGCATCCATTATATATGCTAACATAGGTTTACCAGATATTTTATGTAATACCTTAGGGCAGTTAGAATTCATTCTACTGCCCTTACCGGCACATAAGATTACAGCGACAGTGTTATTGTCGATCATTAAATTTTTACAAGAGTTTCTTTTTCTGCTGAATTGATAACTGCTTCAAATACTGCAGCACCATGAATCCCTTCATCTGCAGTTACTGGATATGGTGCAACACCATTGATAGCATCCGCAAATGCTTCTAGTTCATTCTTACACATGTTTGCAGATTCAGTAGTGGTTGTAATATCACCTTCTCTTGGTGTGAATTTCATCACAGACAGATCTCTTTCAATTATTTCGATAGTACCATTTTCTGCTATAACTCTGAAGTTGTAGAATATTGATGAGGCAATCGAAGTACCGAGATATCCTGTTGAACCATTTTCAAATTTAAATAAAACGGAAGTAATTTCATCTAGGTCACCCATTTTAATAACTTTTGCAGTTTGAGCGTATGCACTTGAGATATTACCATTTGATGCAATCATTTGGTCTATAATATGAATGCCCATTCCAGTCATACCACCTGCAGGAGTTTCTGCAGCGCTTGATCTCCAACTTTCAGGTGCATACATCCATAGACCAGGTGCGTTTATTGTTCCTTCAATATGCAGAACCTTTCCTAATTCGTTATTCTTAATCATTTCAACGATCTTAATGAAGTTAGGATGGAACCTTCTATTAAAACCCACCGCTAAAACTTTATTATTTTTTTTAGCTTCGTCATAAGCAATTTTAGCATCTGCCGCTGTAAGTGTGATTGGTTTTTCAACAAAGACATGCTTACCGTTATTTACAGCTTGAACAATTTGTTCCAAATGTTTTGAATGCGGTGTTGCTAGAATAACAGCATCAACTTTATCAGAGTTTACTATTTCATCGTAACTACTTGCTATTTCAGCATTAATTTCCTTACAATAATCTTCTATATTGTTAAGCGTTCTTGTTGTTGCCATTACAACATTAATTTTATTACTATCTTGAATAGAATTTGCTAGTGTTTTACCCCACCATCCCAAACCAACTGAAGCTGCTCTTATCATAATATTTCCTTTAAGTTCTGTATTTTTAATAATTAATTTTTATTTTTATCAAATCTGTTATACAAATTTATATTATATTTATATGTATTTATAGAAAAAATAAATATTTTAATTGAATTTAAACAGGGATAGGGAGATAGAAAATGCCACCATTAAAAATGCCATTGCAACCATATAAATCGTCAACTGCTCGCGAACATCTTGCACATTTTGAAAGATCAGATGCAGTAACTGTCGACATTCATGGTCATATGGGCGTTCAAGAAGCTGCTGATTTAGTAGCCAAACACCTTCCAGCTGATGGTCATGCTGGATTCAAATATGCACCTGAAAAGACACGTGAAATAAATGCTAAACAAAACGTAGATAGAAAAGGCTGTCTTTTTGGTATTGACGAAAGAATTGAGGAAATGGACAGAATGCAAGTAGATGTAATGGCTGTATCTCCATGGCCTCCTCAACTATATCCGCCAGTTGACCCAACTCTAGGTGCTGAAGTATCTGAAATTATCAATAATGAAATTGCCAAAAAATGTTCAGAACATCCAAAAAGACTAGTTGGGCTAGGAGCAGTTCCACTTCAAGATGCTGATAATGCAATAAAAGAATTAGATCGTATTATGAATGATCTTAATTTCAAAGGTATTGAAATAGCTGCAAAAATGGGTGCTGAAGAACTGGATGTTAGAAGGTTGGATCCATTTTGGGATAGATGTCAACATTACGATATTCCAATTTTTATCCATCCAACTTCATTCGCAAGTGATAGATTTTCAAATCATTACCTAACAAATGTTATTGGTAACCCTCTAGATACCACAGTTGCTATGCACTACTTAATATTCGGTGGTGTTTTAGAAAGATTTCCAAATCTAAAATTTGTACTATCTCATGGTGGAGCCTTCGCAGCTGCATATGCAGGTAGGATGGACCACGCCTATGGAGCAAGACCTGATTGCAGAGATAATATCTCAATGCCACCAAGTTACTATCTTGAAAAGTTCTATCCTGACTCACTTGTCTTTACAGTAGAGCAACTTCAATATTTAATTAATAGATTTGGACCCGATCATGTTCTTATCGGAACCGACTATCCATTCGATATGGGGGAATATGACCCTGTAGAACATGTTTACCAAGTTCCAGGCTTAAGCAATACAAACCGTGACTTAATTTGTGGTGGTAATGCTCTAAGATTGATGCATATGACTGAGGAAGAGTGTAGATAATATATTAATATATTTCTATAACTTTCTGTAAAACATAAATAAAAAGGGATTTATATGTCTGACAAATTTAACGATGGTTATGATCATGAATTTTTAGCAATACATGACTCAGAAATAGAATGGGAAGAAGATGTGGCGAACGAATTGCTTACCTTACCTAAGGGCGTAAAAGCTAAAATCTTTGCTCATGACAAAAAAATGGGGCGCATTGATATGAAGGTCAAGTTCCCTCCTGGTTATGTTGAGCCAGCTCATTCACATAAGAGCTGGCATTCTATTCTCGTTCTAAAAGGAAGAATGTGCGTTGATGGTAAAGATTTGAGACCTGGTGATTATATCTTTGGTTGGGATAAATTACATGGTCCTTATGAATACCCAGATGGAGCAGAAGCATTTGTTGTATTTCTTGGTGAGGGAACACAGCATATTTGGGATGAAGATACTCATAATTCTCATGAGAAAATATGGGAACCAGAAACTGAAGAAGGTAAAAAAGCTAAATAGTTTAGTTACTTAATATAGGGCAGAAGCATATACGACTCAAATTTACCACCAGTATATAGTGTTATATTTCCGTTAAATATTGCTTCTGGTCTATCTTTTTCATTTCCATGCTTAAATGGACCCACTCCTGTAAATACATCATCAAGATTGCCAAGCCCCTTAACTTCTCCACCTGGCCATGCGTAATCCTTACCTCTTATTGACAGAGCTAATCTGTAATTTTTTGGCATGACGATTGATGTTGCCCATATCTCAATATCCAATTCATAGATTTCACCTTCAACTAATGGCTGTATCTCATCATGACTATGATATGGTTGATACTCTTTGGTTAATTCTATGTCCAACTTCCTGTGGGAAGCTCTCAACCAGCCTTGAGATACAGGTGTATGAGGATCAATTGCCCCCTGAAAAGTTACTTCTTTTAACTCCTCATCAAATACCCTAAGAACAGCAAAAATATCCGCATCAATAGTATCAGAGGAAATATATAGCTTTAATGATATTGGCCCAGTAATCTGTGTTTCATTTTCAACTGGAGGAGCGAGGAATGTAATTCCTTCTGAAAATCCTTTATATGAAATATTTGATTCAGATCCATTTTTAGCATTCAAAGATTGATTTGACGCATCAAGATAAGCCTTCTGCCAATCTGTATTTTCAAGAGGCCAAGTAGAATAATAATCCTCTTTAAAAACTTCGTTTGGATAACGTGTCAATAGACTTACCCTTGGCCTATCATTCCATCCATTTTGAACGTCCTTCAAATAATAATCAAAAAACTGTTTTTGTATTTTAATACCATAATCTGTATAGAACTCAGTCCAATGCTCTATACCATGCACTTCTAGCCATTTATCCTTTGTAGCCGATCTAGTAAAACCATCAAAGTTACCACGCGAGTGCAAACCCTGACCACCCCAGTTTGCAGATGATAATAATGGTACATTGATTTTAGAAAAATCTGGCATTCTAGATGTCCAAAATTCATCTGTGGCTAATTTATTTTCAAGCTGTTGTTTGGGAAAATCTTTTCTATTTGCTTTTAGTTCTTCTTCAGTAAGGGTTTTAGGTCCCGCAACCCAATCACCTTTAATATTCCCCATTAATCCATTTTCACCCTTACCGTTTTGAACAGTAAGAACTTGTTTTTCGAACCATGCTTCGGTAAATGAACAATAGATACCGCCATGATGACCTAATTCTCTATAATAATCGGCAGCACCTTCCCATACGCACATAGCTGTGAGATGTTTGGGTTGCAGGGATGCAACTTGCCACTGGTTCATTCCATAGTATGATATTCCATTGATACCTACTTTGCCCGTTGAGTATTCAAGTTGAGCAGCCCACTCAATACATTCAGCAAAATCCTCTGCTTCTCTTCGGGACCATAAGTCCATTACACCTTCCGACCTACCTGCTCCACGTGAGTCTACCCTGATTACAACATAACCATCTGTTGCCCATTTTTCAGGATCAACAACTTCCCAATTCTGATACACATTAGTCGATCCAGCAGGTACATCCGGATGATCTTCGCACATTCTTTCCCATTGTTCTGAGTATATCTGATCAAAATGCAACCATTTTCCATAAGGACCATATGTCATAATAACTGGATACTTTTTATCATCATTGGGTTTGAAAATATCACACCGCATAATGACACCATCCGACATCACAATTTCTTGATCCCAGATGATCTCAATTTTACCATCTAATGCTATTTCTTTTTGTGGATAGTTGCTCATATTGCTCACCCTTCCTATTGTGGCTTTCTTTTTAGGAGAAATGCTTGCACAGCATCTTGAACCATTTCATTGTTTTGATTATAGACTTTGAGGCTTCTTTTCATAACACCTCTATCTGGTTTTGATGTCTCTCTCTTCTCTAGCACAGAAATTTTTGCAGTAATTGTATCTCCTGCAATCACATGTTTAGTAAATTTAAGACTATCAAAACCCAAAAATGCAATTAAGGTATCATCGTATAGGTGTAATTGAAATAATAGACCTGCTGCAATTGAATATACTAATGGTCCATGAGCTATCCTTGTACCAAATATCGTTTTTTTACAATATTCTTCATCAATATGAAGAGGATTATAATCTCCTGAAATTCCAGCAAAATGTACAATATCCGCTTCAGTAATTGTTCTGCTTGCTGAAACATATTCTTTACCAATTTCCCAATCTTCCCAATACAATCCAACCATAATCAAACTCCTTTTTTATTTAATAATATTCTTATTTTTTAATTCTTTTATACGTTCAGCATCCATTCCCAATAAAAAAGATAACACTTCTTCTGTATGTTGTCCAAGTGTTGGGGCTGGTTTTGAAATTGTTTCCGAAACATCACTAAACTTCATCGGATTTCCTGGCAACTTAATTTCACCAGCCGTTGGATGATCATACTTAACGATCATATCTCTTTCAATTACAGGGGGTTCTCCAAAAGCTCCGTCAAGATTATTAACAGGAGCGCAAGGAACTTCAGATGCTCTGAATATATCAATCCAATCTTTCACAGTCTTCTTTATGAATATTTCTTCTAATAGTGGAACTAATATACCCCTATTTTCCACCCTCTTTGGATTTGTTGCAAACCTTTCATCAACTTTAATATCTGGAATATTCATTGCATCACACATTCTTTCCCAAAAAACTTCTTGCCTTGTTGCAATAACAACATATCCATCTTTCACTTTAAAAGCTTGCCAAGGAACGGAGTACATGTGAGAAGAACCTGGAGGTATTGGAAGCTCACCTTTTGTCAGCCAAACCGTTCCTAGATAGGTTAACAAACTCAACATGCCATCAAACATTGATAAATTGATTGATGACCCCTTCCCAGTTTTTTCTCTTTTGTATAAAGCTGCCATAATTGCTTGGGATGAGAATATTCCTCCTGATAGATCTGCAAGTGGTATGCCTGTTCTTACCGGAGGTCTATCTGGTTCTCCAGTAATTGCCATATAACCAGTTATGGATTGAATTATTATATCAAGAGCAGGAAGATTAGCGTATTCTCCGCTTTCTCCATATCCAGTAACTGAACATTGTATCAATTTGTTGTTTATTTTACTGAGAGTTTCATAATTAATTTTTAATCTATCGAGTACTCCTGGCCTAAAGTTATCTATGACCACATCAGCTTTCTTAACCAATTCATAAAAAAGCTCCAACCCTTCTTCAGTTTTAAGATCAATTACGATACTTTTTTTGTTTCGATTAAACGTAAGGAATAAACCACTTTCGCCATTAATTGGCGCCACGGATGGTATTCTTCCTAAATCACCACTTGGTGTTTCAACTTTAATTACCTCAGCACCAAGATCTGATAAAACCTGGCCACCATAGGTTCCAGCAATAATCTGCCCAAGTTCAATGATTCTAACACCATTTAATGGATGACTCATTACAGACCTAAACTTTTTGCGATAATATTTCTTTGTATTTCTGAAGTACCAGCACCTATAACGGAGAGTCTTGCATCTCTGAAAAACCTTTGGATAGGATATTCCATACAAAAACCATACCCACCATATATCTGCATCGCGTGTTCAGTGATTTTTGTGTATGCCTCGCTTGTATACAACTTCAATATAGCTGCCTCATGCCTACTTGCTTTTTGTTCATTAATTGAAGTTGCAAATTTATAAAACAATAATCTCGATACTTCCAACATCACTTTCATATCAGCTAGTTTGTGTGATATTGCTTGAAATTTTCCAATAGGCCTGTCGAATTGCTCTCTGTTCTTTGCATATTCCAAAGCTAAGTCAAAACAAGCTGTTGCTGCACCAGTTCTAGCAGCAGACAATGATAACCGTTCATACCATAGACATGAGTCACAGATTTTCCATCCACCACCAATTTCGCCAATAATATCATCTTTAGAAACTTCTACGTCATTATAAAAAACTTGTGTTGTTCCTATGGATCTGTGACCTAAAGTATCTATCTTTTTAACTTCAATACCTTTTTTCTTGGTATCTACCATAAAGGTTGTGATTCCTTTCTGTTTCATATCTTCTTTAGAAGTTCTCAGTACAACAAGGCAATAGTCACTTACGTCCATACCTGATGTAAAAACCTTTTGTCCATTAATTAAATATTTATCATTCCCAATCGTATCAGCACGTGTTTTTAAAGCAGCAGCATCAGATCCGGATGATGGTTCTGTTAGACCAAATGCAAATGATAATTCTCCTTTTGCAATTTTAGGTAGGAAGAACTTCTTCTGTTCATCTGATCCATGAGTCATAATTGCAAATGCACCCCAAGTCATCGTTCTAAAAACCCACATTGCAAGTTCTTCAAATCTTTTACCCGTTTCTTCTAGTAAGATAGCAAGATCTACAGCATCTCCTCCGATACCACCATATTCTTCAGGTATAATCAGTCCAAGCCAACCACTTTTACATAATTCATTATATGCTTCATATGGCGGAACCCCATCTTTATCACATTTTTCAACATATTCATCTGGACATATTTTATTTAAAAATGTTTGTAAGTGTGATCTCATTTCCTCTTGTTGTTGAGTAAAATTAAAGTCCATTTATTTATCCTTCTTGTCTTCCATCCATTGTTCATAATTAAGTCTTTTTAGCTCAAAAAAATCTGATAATTGAGAATACATATTTCCAAAAAGCCTTGCAATTGGTCGGTAATTATCAATATTCACATAATTTTTTTCGGTATCTAAAACATCAGTGTTTGTGGATATGTTTATAACCTCACCTAAAGTTAAATTTCGGTCTTCACCGAGTTTAGTTATAGAGTGCAATTTACATTCTAGCGCCACCAAACTTTCATTTATTGATGGAGTCTCCAACAAATGTGAGTCCCTCAGCGTAAAGCCTGCTTCATCAATTTCACTAATCTCTGGTGGAAAATTCACACAACTAATATTCATCTTTTCTGCAATATCAAAAGTTACCATATGAACAACGAATTCTTTTCTGTAATTAATATTTGCAGCAGTATCTTTGAGACCACCATCAGGTCTTGCGTTTACACCTAGGGCGACAATTGATGGTTTATCTGAAAAAACATTAAAAAATGAGAATGGTGCAGTATTCACAATCCCATCCTTAGACATAGTTGTTACCAATGCAATAGGTCTTGGAATAACCAAAGCACACATCAGTTTATACCTATCTGGTCTCGAGAGTGTATTAGGATCAACATTTAATTTTGTCATATTATATTAAGAACCTATAGTTTTACAGGAACACCTTCTTTTGCTGATCTGTCTGCTGCCATTGTCAGAGCTAATATAGTTCTAGCTTCTTCACCAGTTGTAAGACCTACACCTCCCATTCCTAGAGTGTGTCTTATAAATGCATCAGTTTCCTCTTTCATAGGACCAAAAAATTCACCCATAACGAAATCACCGGGCATTGCAGAACCTAGAAAAGCAACATCCACATTATATTGTGGTGTGTAAGGACAAGGTATTGGCTCACCTGGGACCAGTATAACATCCCTATGTGCGTCATCAATACTAAGAGAACCATTAGTTCCTTGTAAATCTATTTCCATAGTTGCTGTATAAGCAGGCCAATGTCTCGGCTGAAGCCAACTTGTTCCTAAAGATGAAACAGATCCATCATCATAAGTCACAAGCATCCATTGAAAATCATCACGATTATAACTTTTAAATACATTACTTGCTGATTTGGCGTATACTTCTACAGGTTTTTTTCCCTCGTTATACCAAAGCATTAAATCAACAAGATAAGTCCCTGTATTTATTGAAGGAGTTGTATTTGGAGATCTACTAGCAACAGCTTCTCCAACTGCTCTAGTGACATAAATTTTCCCCATTGAGAAAACTATGTCACCAAGTTGACCTTTTCGGACAGCTTCTTTTGCCAATAAGAATTTACGCCTGAATCTCTGCGTATAACCAACAAATACTTCGGCACCTGTTTCTTTGGCCTTCGCTAGAATATTATCCGCTTCTTGAAGATCAAGGACAAATGGCTTCTCAATCAAAACCGACTTACCAAGTGAAACAGCTTTCATAGTTGCGTCATAGTGGTTTTCTTCGTCTGTTGAGATAATTACAGCGCCAACTCTGTCATTTTCAATAGCTTCAGAGTAGTTATTGGTTGCAACATCTGCTTTTACAGACTCTGCAACTTTCTCTAATTTTTCATCTTTTATATCGCAAACCGCAATGTAATCTACTTGAGTTATTTGTTTACATGAATGGGCCCTTAAATTACCGATACCGCCAGCCCCTATCACTGCAATCCCAGTTTCTTTATTATTTGATTTCATTAATTTACTCATAAATTATTCAAACTTATTATTAAATTGATTTATAAACACAAAATCATCTATTGGATTTCTTTGTCTTGGTTGTAACTCTCTTTCAGACAATTCATCAGGTAAGATATCTGCTTCACCCTGGTAACCAAGACCAAAACCACACACAACATCTACATCTTCTGGTACTGAATATTTTTCTCTTACTTCATCCAATAAAACTCCTCCAGCTTGATGTATGTACAAATCATGTTCCAAAGCCTGTAATGTAAATTGAGCCATTGCCATGCCTGTGTCATAAAAGTATGTTCTGTTCTTCTTATCTTCACCCATAAACTGATAAGCACAAACGAATCCAATAACAGGAGCATTTTTTACCCATCTTTGATTCCTGTCATTAAAACAAGATAGTGCTTTGTTATATTCATCATCATTATGTTTTTGTGCAATGATAAATCTCCATGGTTGAGAATTATTACAAGAAGGCGCCCATCTTGCAGCTTCAAATAAACTTTTTAAGATATCTTTATTGACAGACTTGTCATCAAATGCTCTTGGGCTCCATCTGTTTTTTATTAGTTCATTCACCTTGTGGTTTAGTTCAGCGGGTTTTTTTATTGGCATAGCATCAACCTTTTAATGTTAATTTAATAATTAATGTATAATTCATATTACATTTTTTTGATTTATGTAATATATTTTTTATAGATAAACCAATGAGAAAATAAAACAAAATAAATGGATGAATTTGACTTTATAATTGTAGGTGCTGGTTCGGCGGGTTGTACTTTAGCTTCAAGATTGTCAGAAAATGGTAAATATAAAATTTGCCTGATGGAAGCCGGTGGTAAAGACAATAACCCATGGATTCACGTTCCTATTGGTTATGCAAAATTATTTACAAACAAGAATGTTAATTGGCTTTACCAAACTAAGAATGATGACGGTTGGGTTAAGAGATCTATGGCAGCGCCACGTGGCAAGGTGCTTGGTGGCTCGAGCTCAATTAATGGCATGATCTATATCAGAGGACAAAAAGAAGATTATAATCATTGGAGACAATTAGGTAACACTGGGTGGAGCTACGATGATATACTTCCATATTTTAAAAAAGCTGAGATACAAGAACGAGGCCAAAATGAGTTCCATGGCATAAGCGGAAATTTGCACGTTAGTGACCACAAAGATAATCACCCTCTAGCTAAAGCTTATGTTGATGCAGCAGTAGAGGAAGGATTCAAAGCAAATAATGATTTCAATGGAGAAACACAAGAAGGATTTGGGCCATATCAATGGACGACTTACAAGGGAAGAAGGTGGAGTGCTGCAAAAGCATATCTCAGTGACGTGAAGAAAAAGAAAAACGTTACTATAATTACAGGTGCGCACGCTACAAAAATTATATTTGATCAAAAAGTAGCAAAAGAAATTGAATACAAAAAGGATGGCAAACTATATGTAGTTCGCGCAAAGAAAGAAATAATTCTATCACTAGGAGCATTTAATTCACCTCAATTATTGCAATTATCTGGTATTGGTCCAAAGAAATTATTGGATAGTTATGGTATCGAAACCGTCCGAGAATTAAAAGGTGTTGGTGAAAACTTGCAAGACCATATAAACGCTCCTGTAATATTTCAACTTAACAAACCCTTTACTGTTAATGATGTATATAACAATTTCTCCAGGAGAATTGGCGCAGGATTAGAGTACATATTTAAACGCAAGGGTATGCTGAGTATGGGTGTTGCATATGCTGGCGGTTTTTTCAAAACAAATGAAACATTTGAAACTCCTGATATTCAAAGCTTGGTCCTTATGTTCTCTACAACTGCTATTGGAGGTGCCCCTCATAAATACCCTGGAGTTACAGTTGTCTGCACCCTCCTCAGGCCTGAAAGCAGAGGGTATGTTAAAATAACATCCTCAGACCCCCTCTCACCTCCTGAAATTGCTCCAAACTATCTCTCTGTCGAGAGTGATAGACAAAAACTAATAGATGCAATTCGAATAGTAAGAAGAATTTGTGAAAATAAGAACTTTTCAAAATATGTAGTTCAAGAAAAATATCCAGGAGTCGACAAAGATAACGATGACCAATTATTGGATTATCTGAGGGAGATGAGTCGAACAAGCTATCATCCAGTAGGCACATGCAAAATGGGCACAGATGATATGGCTGTCGTGGATAATGAACTTAAAGTCAATGGTGTACGTTCACTTAGAGTAGTTGATGCTTCAATTATGCCAACATTAGTGTCTGGTAACACAAATGCACCTACAATAATGATTGCAGAAAAAGCAGCAGATATGATACTTAATACTTATAAATAATTTTTAATCAAATGAGGATGTTATAGATATGGATGATTTAAAAGATTTATCGTTTACAAAATTCGCAGTGGGTCAACCTGTTTCCCGGTTTGAAGATCCAATTCTTCTAAAAGGTGAAGGCACATATACAGATGACTATAAAGCTGATGTCGAATTTAATAATGCATACGTATTCAGATCTCCATATGCTCACGCAACTATCTTAAGTCTCGATGTTGATGAAGCAAAAAAGCAACCTGGTGTTGTTGATGTATTAACTCATATTGATATGGATAATGAAAATATTGGGCCTATCCCATGTATTACAGCAGACAAGTTACTTGGCAAAGATGGCAACCCTATCAGTGTGCCACCACTACTACCCCTTGCAAAAAACAAAGTTTATTATGTGGGGCAACCGGTTGCATTTATTATCGCTGACACGCTAAATAATGCAAAGAATGCTGCAGATTTTATTAACCTTGAAGTTGAAGAATTAGATGTGATTGTTGATCCGAATGAATCCATCAAATCAGATATCACTATACATCCAGAAATGAATGATAATGTTGCCGTTGATTGGGAATTTGGTGATGAAGGTGAGATTGATACACTCATTAAAAATGCTGAATACAAGACCACTATTGAATTAAGAAATAGCAGGTTAATCGTCTCGGCGATGGAACCGAGAGCATGTTTTGCGTCTTATCACAAAGACGAAGAAGAATATGAATTACACTCCCCATCTCAAGGTTTATTTGGTTTCTCAAATATTCTCTCTAAATTCATCTTTAACATTCCAAGAGACAAAATGCACTGCCATACACATAGTGTGGGTGGATCATTTGGTATGAAGTCTAGTCCATACCCAGAATATATTGCATCACTTGTTGGTGCCAAGAAAACTGGAAAAAGCATTAAATGGAAAGATACCAGAACTGACTCCTTCTTATCAGACACACATGGAAGAGATTCATGGATTAATGCAACACTAGCATTTGATAAAAACAAGAAAATGGTTGCGGCAAAAATAAATGTTCTTGCAAATTGTGGAGCCTTTTTAGGTTTAATGGGTCCAATGGCCCAATCTGCAAATATTCGTAATAATTTCTGTGGTGCCTACCAAATTCCAAAGCTATACATTAATACAGTTGCAGCATTTACAAACACCACACCTATTGGAGCGTATAGAGGCGCAGGAAGACCTGAAGGTGTATACATCATGGAAAGATTACTTCAAAAAGCTGCAATAGAGATGAATATAGATCCCGTTGAATTGAGAAGGATAAACCTTATTCAAAATGATCAATTTCCTTATAAATCAGCCGCAGGACTTACCTATGATAGTGGTGATTTCGAAAGTGTTCTAAATGACGCCCTAAAGACTGCCGAATGGGACACTTACCAAGATAGGGTCAATGAATCAAAAAAGAATGGATTATTAAGAGGGCATGCCCTTACTTACTATCTTGAAGTTACCGCTCCAGTCGGTGTTGAAATGGGTAGGATAAGATTTGATGATAATGGAGACATTACCTTGGTAAGTGGTAATCTTGATTACGGTCAAGGCCATTTAACTTCATTTGCTCAAATAGTATCTGATAAACTTGGTATCCCAATGGAAAAATTTAAATTATTACAAGGTGATAGCAAGGAATTAGTTGCAGGAACTGGAACAGGTGGTTCCAGAAGTGCTATTTCAGGAGGAACATTACTACTAAAAGCTTCAAATATTGTAATCAACAATGGCAAAAAGTTGGCTGCCCATATATTTGGTGATAACGCAGATAATGTTGAATTCAATAATGGTGAATTTGAAATACCAAATACAAATCACAAATTAAATATTTTAGATTTAAATGATCAAGTTAAGGAGTTGATTAGGAATAGACAATTGCCAGCTGATCTGCCACAAGGTTTGGATGGTGAATTAGCTGAGGATACGCCTCCATCATCATTCCCTAATGGTTGCCATATATCAGAAGTCGAAATAAATCCAAAAACAGGTGAAGTAAAATTAATAAAGCATGTTGCTGTAAATGATTTTGGTAATTTGATTAATCCATTACTTGTAGAGGGTCAGGTACTTGGTGGAATAATCCAAGCTCAAGGGCAAATCTTAATGGAAAATCTATGCTATGACGATTATGGACAGTTGTTATCTGGTTCTTACATGGACTATACTATGCCAAAAGCTGCAGATATTCCAAAAGAATTTGTTTTCAAATCACACCCTGTTCCTTGTAAAACAAATCCCTTAGGGATTAAAGGCTGCGGTGAAGCAGGTATATCTGGAGCCTTGCCAACAATCATGAATGCTATTATTGATGCACTTGAAAGCAATAACATAGATGGTAGAAATCTAAATATGCCTGTTACAACTGAAAAGATGTGGGAAATAGTGAATTAATATTTGTATAATATTAACTTATTTTGTTTAACTTTTAGTGATCTTTGGTATATATAAACATACGAATTTTATGGAGTAAAAGATGAGTAACAGAAATCAATATTTAATTATGGCAGTAATTGTTGCCATCATGGGAATTACAGCTCTATACATTTGGAATGCTGAAAAAGACAAACCAAAAGTTGAAAACAGAGCAGTAGAATTTACTGCTGAGGATGTCGATTTCTTCATGCAGTAATTAAATCTGCCAAATTATCAGGTAAACACCTATAATCGACAGAAATATTCCAAGTAAAACAGTTAAGTTAATAATTTCGTGTTGTTTGTTTAATAACCAACTAAATACAACACGAAATATAACTGTTGTTCTTTGGATAGGCTCTACTACAGATACTGGGGCAACTCCCAACGCCATATACCTTAATAATTGAGATAGGAACACAAGTAGACCTGTCACAACAAACCACTTTGCACCTGAATTGTTTAAACTATAGATATCTCTTAATTTGGACCTTGAAAGCAACAATATAAGAAAAACAAATATTGTAGCAGCAATGTATGACACAAAGCCTCCAGCAATATTCTCTTTTATCCCTCCGTCATTAAGGCCTAACTTAACAAAAAAGGGACTAGATCCAAAACATAGAGCACAAAGTACACCCCATTTATAACCATTTTTATAATCAATAGTTATACCAGATTGTGTAATTGTATTCTTCTTTTTGGCTAGCAAGATAACTGTTGGACCGAGTAATACCATCACCATTCCAATCAAAAGGTAAATTGTAATATTTTCATCAAGAACAAAAAAAGCAAAGAAAATAGATACGAATAAGGCTAATTGGGTTATTGGGCCTGCTTGTGTTGCTCCAAGAGCTTGTGTAGATCGATAGTTTGAGTATCTACCAAATACAAAATGCAAGATCCCAGCAATACTAAAATAAATTATTGAATTTGTTGATAGGTTTAATAATACAGTCCAACAATCAAATAATAATAATATAACCAGAAACAATGGTACACCCATTGGAACAGTAATTGCTATCGCTTGAAATACAGAAGCTGTTAAAACCCCTCTTCTTAATGCTGTTACATTAAGAGCGAAAGAAGCAGCTGATAACAGCGCCAAAAAACCGCCTAACATTGATAATCGCCTTGTTAATAAATTAACTTAAGGTCTATTGGAGTACCGTGTTCCACAGTAAACAGTGCCTTACTATATTTTGGTATACTTGTAGGTATATATGAGTTGCTATATGCGTAACCTTCTTTTGGGGTCCAGAATAAAGATGTATTAAATTTTTCATCATCATTTTCATCGTGATAAACAAAAATAGCAACTTCCCCCTCATGGAAATCTTCAAGAGGAATAATTGTTATACCTTGAGTCGCAATTTTTTTATAAATTCTATCAGGAGCAAATTTTTTAAAAGATGTCTCAGTTTCAAATATTTGTAAGATGATGTGACCACTATTATTTTCAACACCAGTAACATTAACAATACCGTGTGCCCCTACTTTTTTAGTAAGTTGAGGCACAAATAATATTGTTAAGAGTAAAAAAACAAGAATTAAAAATCTGGATTTGGTGCAGCTACGCATTCTTTTGTAACTTTCATCATCCATGTATAAAATTCTAATCTATTTCCATCCGGGTCAGTTATATAAAAAGCATGACTACCACTGCCACCTACAAAACCCAATGTATCATCATCTTCAACATATTTAGCTTCGTGTGCATGAACATATGGACCTGAGACGAACGGAATACCACTTTTTTTACAATGCTCTAGAGCATTCAACCAGTCTTCCCTTTCTGGTATTTCAAAAGCAATATGATGAACACCTGGGGCATGTCTCTTGCCAGTATCAGAACTATCAAGTGAAGATCTATCTTTTTCTTTATCTATTTCAAAAAAAACAATATCATGATGCCATTCTTCACATCTAACAAAACATTGTCTATGTTTTCTGTATGGCTCTCCCCATAAGCCAGTCAACTTCAGACCAACAACATTTCTATACCAATCTAATGATTTTTCTATGTCTTTTACCCAAATGCCAACGTGACCAACTCTATGAACTCCTTCAAAAGGCATAATCATCTCCTATAAAGATTAAATAATGAATTAAATATACCACAATAAAAAAAAACTTAGCTACAAAAAAAACTTATATTTAATACTTATAATTTTATTGAAACTTAAATATGTTTGTGGCGGGCCCTATAGGAATCGAACCTATGACACAGTGATTAAAAGTCACCTGCTCTACCGACTGAGCTAAGGGCCCTGATATGATATATTTAATATACGTTATTTTAAATTACATCAATAACTAATCAGATATTTTCTTGCTTATCCCAGTTTTCATATATATTTAGAATGGTATCATCAAGTTTTTGGGTAAAGATAGCATCCCTTAACTCAACCATAATACTATTATAATAATTAAGATTTATGTGAGTGGTGATCATACCGGCTAACATCTCTTTGGATTTAAATAAGTGATGAAGATATGCTCTTGAATAGCAGGATGTGATTGGACAGCTTGAAGTTTCATCAACTGGTGATTTATCTTCAGCATATTTTGAGTTTCTGAGATTTATTTTTCCATTCTTTGTATAAGCCAGACCATGTCTTCCAGCTCTAGTTGGCATAACACAATCAAACATATCAACCCCCCTCTTTACCGACTCAATTAAATCCATAGGCGTTCCAACACCCATCAGATACCTTGGTTTATCAGTTGGAAGCTGAGGAATTGTAAAATCTAGTGTTTTCAACATAAGTTTATGTCCTTCACCAACTGCCAGACCACCAATTGCATAACCATCAAATCCGATATCAATTGTTTCTTTTGAAGATTTAATTCTCAAGCTTTCATCAACTCCACCTTGAACTATACCAAATAGCAGCCGACCAGGACTTTGCAGGAAGGATTTTTTTGATAATTCAGCCCATTTTAAAGATAAATTCATTGCCTGTTCAACCTGGCTAATATTACCATCGAATTCAATACATTGATCTAAAACCATTTGTATATCCGAACCAATAGAGTGCTGTATTTTCATAGATAAATCAGGCGTTAAATAGAACTTTTTACCATCAATGTGTGATTGAAAATGAACTCCTTCATTATCGATTTTTGTTAATTTAGATAAAGACATTATTTGAAAACCACCTGAGTCTGTAAGTATCGGTCTATCCCAGTTCATGAAGTTGTTTAATCCTCCGAACTTATCTAAAATGCTACAACCTGGTCTTAAATAAAGATGATAAGTGTTTCCTAGTATTATATTAAAACCAATTTGTTTCAGTGCATCAGTATACATAGCTTTCACTGATCCCTGTGTACCAACAGGCATAAAAACTGGAGTTTCAACTTCACCGTGGGCTAGTTTGAGTTTTCCATATCGTGCATTTTTATTTGTCCCTAATAATTTAAACATTATTGTCTTTCATTATAAAACATGCGTCTCCGTATGAATAAAATCTATAGTTGTTTTCAATTGCAAATTTGTATGCTCGTTGCATATCATTTATTCCATAATAAGCACACACTAATACAAATAGTGATGACTTTGGTAGGTGAAAATTTGTTATCATAGCATCAGCGGCTCGGAAGTTAAAACCTGGAGTAATATAAATATCTGTATCGCCTATATATTTAGAAAAATTTCCGCTATCATCTACTGCAGTTTCTAAAATTCTCATACTTGTTGTTCCAACAGCAATAATTTTCTTATTATTGGATCTAGTTTTATTCAACAGCAATGCTGCATCTTCACTCAAATAACACCATTCTGAATGTATATTATGATCCTTTACATTCTCTACTTTTATTGGAGTAAAAGTTCCCGAGCCAACATGAAGAACCACTTTACATATATTCACCCCATTTTGTATAAGCTGACTTATGAGTTCATTTGTGAAATGGAGACCAGCAGTTGGGGCAGCAACAGATCCATTCTGAGTGGCATAAACCGTCTGATAGGATTCCTTATCATTATCCTGTAAATTACGCTGTGATGTAATATATGGTGGAAGAGGAACCTGACCGTTTGAAAATAGCCAATCATCTAAATCACCCTCTTCTATATTGAATTTAATTTTTATATGGTCTTCTTTTTCAAAACTAATGATATCTGCAATGACATTATCATTGTTGGAAAACAATAAATGATCTCCAATGATAAGCCTTTTTTTTGGTTTAGCTAGTATCAACCAAACATTATTAGAAATTTTTTTTATAAGATTTACCTTTATTTTAGATCTATTAGCCCCCCTTAATCTAAAAACCTCAAAAAAGGTTGGTATAACTTTTGTTTCATTAATTACTAACGTATCCCCAGCATTCAATAATGTTGGAAGTTCACAAAATATCTTATTATGAAATTGTTTATTGTCATCTAGATATAACAATTTTGATTGATCTCGAGGATGGACAGGAGTAAGAGCAATTCTGCTCTTATCGAGTTCAAAGTCAAATAAATCTATATTCACTGAATTGGCTTTTATTATTCCACAACAGTCATCTTAATAATTTTATCAGGATTTGCAGGTGGCTCTCCTCTAGCAATCTTGTCTACATTTTCCATGCCTTCTATCACAGTCCCCCATACAGTATATTGACCATTCAGAAAAGGTGCAGGTTGAAAACAGATAAAAAATTGGCTATTAGCACTATTTGGGTTACTAGATCTTGCCATACCTATAGTTCCTCTTTCAAATGCTTTATTTGAAAACTCAGCCCTCAGGTCAGGATAATCTGATCCACCATAACCAGTTCCAGTAGGATCACCAGTTTGTGCCATGAAACCTTCTATCACACGATGGAAAATGACCCCATTATAAAAACCATCTTTTGCTAAAGTTTTTATTCTATCGACATGTAATGGGGCAATATCATTGTGCAATTCAATAACAACATCACCATGAGTTAATTCAATCAATAACTTTTCATTTGCATTCTCAGCCATAGCATTCCCTGTAAAAATAATTAATATAAATAAAAATATAAATCTTTTAAAAATCATAACTCAATTACGTAAAGGAATTAACGTGATCTTTCAAGTATTTATTTATATTCTCTGGAACCAAAGACTCTAATGAACCACCTAATTTACAAATTTGGCGGACTAATGATGATGATATATGGTTATAGCTATTGTCAGTAGCCAAAAATATAGTTTCAATATTATCCTCAAGTCTTCTGTTGGTGTTATACATTCTTAATTCATAATTTAAATCTGATGTATCTCTAATTCCCCTCACAATAGTCTTACAATTATTTGATTTTGCAGCATCAACGACTAATCCACTAAATATGACTACTTCAATTATTGTATTTTTTTTTACAATTGTTTTAACCACATCCTCAATAAGATTTTTTCTAGTATTAGAGTCAATAAAACTATTTTTTTCATGATGATTTCCAACACCAATTACTATCTCATCTGACAGATTGACTAATTTTTCTATAATATTGTTGTGTCCAAGAGTGAATGGGTCAAATGAACCGGGAAAAAAACATTTATTCATCCTCTACCTCATCATTCTCTGTTTCCAAATCACCTAATCTTTCAACAGAAACAACTTGTTCATCTTCATCAATATCAAATATCTTTACACCTTGGGTAGAACGAGATGCTATTCTTATATCATCTACAGGACATCTTATTAATTTGCCTTTATTTGTAACAAGTATAATTTGGTTAGATGTGTCTACTGGAAATGAGTCTGCAAGATTACCATTTCTTTCGTTAACAACCATTGCAATTATTCCCTTACCACCCCTTCCTGTAACTCTATATTCAAAAGCTGAGGTTCTTTTGCCGAATCCATTAGTTGAAATTGATAAAATAAATTGCTCAGATGCACCCATTTCGGCATATTTTTCATCACTTATTACAGCAGGTATGACATCATCAGAAATTTCATCTTGTATATTATCATGTTCTGTTTCACCGCGAACTGCCCTACTCATTTTGATATATGCTGCTCTTTCTTCTGTTGACACATCCATAGATTTAATAATTGTTGAAGAAATAACTTTGTCATCTTTACCTAACCTTATACCTCGAACACCAGTAGAGGAGCGCCCAACAAACAACCTTATGTCTGTTACTTTGAAACGAATACATTGCCCTTTTGATGTGGTAATTAGCATGTCATCGTCATCTGTACATGTCTCAACAGTTTTTATTTCATCATTGCCTTGTAATTTCATGGCAATTTTTCCATTTGCCCTAACATCAACAAAATCACTCAATTTGTTTTTTCTGACATTACCATTCATGGTTGTGAAAATAATATTTAAATTTTCCCACTCTTTTTCATTTTCTGGCAACGGCATAATAGTAGTAATTACTTCACCGTCACTTAAAGGAAGCAAATTAATCATCGCCTTTCCTTTGGACTGTGGTGTGCCTTGCGGTAGCTTCCAAACTTTCATTTTGTAGACTATTCCAGTTGACGAGAAGAATAATATTGGAGTATGTGTATTTTCCACAAATATCTGAGTTACAAAATCTTCATCTCTAGTACTCATACCAGATCTACCTTTTCCACCTCTCCTCTGACTTCTATATGTTACAAGTGGAACTCTTTTTATATAACCCTTATGACTTACTGTGACGACGACATCTTGTTTTGGTATTAGATCTTCATCGTCAACATCCAATTCTATATCAGTTATTTCAGTTTTTCTTGGCACACCAAATAATGTTTTTGCCTCTATCAATTCTTCCTCTATTAGATTATCAAGTACATCCCTGTTTGTAAGTATCTCAAGATATTTTTTTATATCTTCTCCAATTCCATTTAATTCTTTTTCAATCTCATCTCTTCCAATTGCTGTTAACCTTTGAAGTCTTAGATCTAATATTGCCTGAACCTGCTCAAGAGATAGCATATAAGTACCATCCTCTGATATCTTGTGCCGTGGATCATCAATTAATTCTATCAAAGACTCTACATTTTTTGGAATCCATTTCTTCTTTAACATATAGTCTCTTGCAGTTGCAGGGTCTGGGGACGATCTTATAACTTTGATTATTTCATCAATGTTCGCTATTGCAATAGCAAGCCCTACAAGAACATGTGCACGATCACGTGATTTGTTTAGTAGGAAGGTTGTTCGTTTAATTACAATTTCAACTCTAAATTCTAAAAATGCATCTATTATCTGCCTTAATGAGAGTAATTCAGGTTTCCCTGCATTTAATGTGACCATATTACAACCAAAGGATGATTGAAGCGGAGTAAATTTGTATAATTGATTAAGGATAACTTCAGCTTCCGCATCTTTCTTTAGTTCAACTATTACCCGTATACCATGTCTGTCAGAGACATCCCGGATATCTGATATTCCTTCTATTTTTTTATCGCGGACGAGTTCTGCTATTTTTTCTACAAGGTTTGATTTATTAACTTGATATGGTATTTCAGTAATAATAATTGAGTTTTTATTATTATTTTCTTCTACGGTTGCTTTTCCTCTCAATATAACTGAACCCCTTCCAGTAAGTTGAGCACTTTTTATGCCGTTCCTTCCAATAATTAGACCACCAGTTGGAAAATCGGGCCCAGGAATAATTTCATTCAATTCATCTTCAGAAGTATTAGGATTCCTTAGTATTGTAACACAGCCATCTATAACTTCTGATAAATTATGCGGTGGAATATTAGTTGCCATTCCAACTGCAATGCCACCTGCTCCATTAATTAATAAATTAGGAAACCTAGATGGAAGAACAGATGGCTCAGACTCTGACCCATCGTAATTTTCTTGATAATCAATGCAATTTTTATCAATATCCCCAAGCATAAGGGTTGTAATTTTTTCTAGACGACATTCTGTATATCTCATAGCAGCAGGTCTATCACCATCAATAGAACCAAAGTTCCCCTGACCTTCAATTAGAGGTGCCATCATTGAAAATGGTTGCGCCATTCTTACAAGGGACTCATAAACAGCAGAGTCACCATGAGGATGATACTTACCAATAACATCACCAACAACACGTGCAGATTTCCGATAAGGCTTGTTGTAATCTAGTCCCATCTGACTCATTGAGTATAGAATTCTTCTATGAACTGGTTTTAGTCCATCCCTAACATCTGGTATTGCCCTAGAGACAATTACACTCATAGCATAGTCAAGATAAGAAGTACTCATCTCGTTTTCAATTGTTACAGGAAGTATACCTGATGGATAATCTGGCTTTTTATTATTTTCGTCTTCTGACAATTTATTTTTCCAACATTACGAATCAATGAGTTATTTTTATTTTAGCAATTTTTATGTTCCTATTGAATGAATTAATTCACAAGAAACACATCTTCTTGTTAAGTATTCAATAAACAAGATTGATATATATATTTATTAACTAGTCAAAAAGGAATTTCATCATCAAACTCATCAGCGATTTCTTCAGTAGGTGTTGATGATGTTTGATTAAATTGATTTACTTGATTTGTTTGACCGCTTGTTAATGAAGAGGAACTTTCACCTGATGAGTCAAGTATAGTAAGATTACCAGAATAATTCTGTAAAACAATTTCTGTTGTGTACTTCTCTTGTCCTGATTGATCCTGCCATTTCCGTGTTTGCAATTGTCCTTCTAAATAGACTCTGGATCCTTTTTTTACATATTGTTCTACAACTTTTGATAAACCTTCATTGAAGATTACGACTCGATGCCACTCTGTTCTCTCCTTTCTTTCATTAGTGTTTTTGTCACGCCATGTATCTGAAGTTGCCAAACTAAAACTAACAACACTCCTACCATCTTGTGTTGTTCTAATTTCTGGATCATTACCTAATCTACCAATTAATAAAACTTTATTTAAACTACCTGCCATCCGAGTTCTCCTATTTATTCTATAGTAATATGAAATTAATCACTTTAATAATTAATAATAATCACTAAGTTATTATATTGTTGAAACTTATTTTGATAATCATGAAAGAGAATACAAGAAAATTTATAAAGTTAGTCGGTGCCTCAGAGCATAATCTTAAAAATATAAGCGTAGATATACCTAAAGAAAAACTTGTGGTATTTACAGGCTTGTCTGGCTCTGGGAAATCAAGCCTTGCTTTTGATACAATTTATGCAGAGGGTCAACGTAGATATGTAGAAAGTTTGTCATCCTATGCAAGACAGTTCCTTGAGATGATGGATAAACCAAACATTGAAAGCATTGAAGGTTTATCTCCTTCAATTTCAATAGAACAAAAAACAACCTCTAAAAACCCTCGCTCCACTGTTGGAACTGTTACGGAAATATATGACTACTTAAGAGTTTTTTATGCAAGAGTTGGTATACCTCATTCACCTGCCACAGGACTACCAATTGAAGCCCAAACAGTCTCAGATATGGTTGATAGAATCATAGATTTAGATAAAGATCAAAGGATCGCAATATTATCTCCGATTGCAAAAGAAAAAAAAGGTGAATTTCAAAGTGAACTTCTAAAAATCAAAAAGGATGGTTTCCAAAGAGTAAAAGTTGATGGGAAGTTTTACATAGTAGATCAGGTGCCTAAACTTCAAAAAAATTTTAAACATGACATTGACATAGTTATAGATAGATTAGTAACAGGTACAATTGATCCAGTTAGATTAGCAGACTCTATAGAAACAGGGTTAAAATATTCAAACGCACAGATAATCATAGAATTTGTTGATCAACCCCTTGAAAATGACAAAAACAACTCAAGAAATGACACGCATAAACGTCTTATCTTTTCAACAAAATATGCATGCCCTGTATCAGGCTTTAGTTTGGGTGAAGTCGAGCCAAGGCTTTTTTCATTTAACAGCCCAGTTGGAGCTTGCAAAGGTTGTGATGGTATAGGTCATGTATATTCTGCAGATGCTAAAAAAATTATCCCTAATCCTGAACTATCTATTTTAGATGGCGCGATTAAACCTTGGGCAAATATTTCAAATTCATTATTATTTGATACACTGGACAGTTTTTCAAAACATTTGAAATTTGATATCAGAACACCATGGAAAGATCTAAATCCAGATATTCAATATTTTCTTTTATTTGGAACGAAAGAAGAAAACATTCAATTCACAATAAATCATAACAAAGATCAGATTAATGTTTTAAAACCATTCGAAGGGATTATACCAAATCTAAATAAGGCATTAAAACAAGCTAAATCCCGATACAGATACAGAGAGTTATTTAGATATCAAACTCTGCAATCATGCAGTGTTTGTAAAGGTAAAAGATTAAATAATGACGCTCTCAGTGTTAAAGTTAATAGCTTGGATATTAGCCAATTAACTGAGATGCCCATCAAAGAATGTAGAGATTGGATATCCAGAGTTACAGACAAACTTACAGAAAATAAGAAAATTATAGCACAGCCACTAATTAAGGAAATATCAGACAGGCTAAATTTCTTAATTGAAGTTGGGCTTGATTATCTAACTTTATCAAGATCATCTGGAACTCTATCAGGTGGAGAGGCGCAAAGAATTAGATTAGCAAGTCAAATTGGATCTAAATTAACTGGTGTAATATATGTACTTGATGAACCATCTATTGGACTTCATCAAAGAGATAACGGAAGACTACTCAAAACACTTGCATCACTTCGTGATCTTGGAAACACCGTAATTGTTGTTGAACATGATGAAGAAGCTATCACATCCGCTGATTTTATCCTTGATATTGGACCTGGTGCAGGTGTTAATGGTGGTAATATTACTGCGCAAGGGAATATTAATGACATTAAAAAAAATAAAAATTCAATAACTGGGAAATATCTAAGTGGAGAACTTTCAATCAAAGTCCCTAACAAAAGAAGAGTATCCAATAAATCAATACAGTTAATTGGTGCAACTGAGAATAATATTAATAATATTAATGTTGAATTTCCACTTGGCAATTTATTATGTGTAACCGGTGTGTCTGGATCAGGAAAATCTACTCTAGTTAATAATATTTTATTCAAATGTTTAGATGATAAATTATCAAGATCTCCATTTTCAAACGATAATTTTAAAGAAATAAAGGGACATGAAAATGTTGATAAGATTATTGAAATAGATCAATCACCTATTGGAAGAACTCCGAGATCTAATCCTGTTACTTATACAGGAACATTTACACCAATTCGTGAATGGTTTGCAAATCTTCCAGAGTCAAAATCGCGCGGATATAAACCAGGGAGATTTTCATTTAATGTAAAAGGAGGAAGATGTGAGAACTGTGAAGGCGATGGACTAATAAAAGTTGAAATGCATTTCCTTTCCGACGTTTATGTTACCTGTGACTCATGTAATGGAAAAAGATATAATAGAGAAACACTAGAAGTAAGATACAAGGACAAAAATATATCAGATATTTTAGATATGACAGTTTTTGAAGCATTGCATTTCTTCAAGGCAATTCCATCAATAAGAGATAAACTGGTTATGTTGGATGCTGTTGGTCTTGATTACATTAAAATCGGTCAATCCGCTACAACCATCTCCGGTGGTGAAGCACAAAGGATCAAATTATCAAAAGAACTATCAAGAAAACCAAAAGGTAATACATTGTATATTCTCGATGAACCTACTACAGGTCTACACTTTCATGATGTAGCAAAATTAATAACTATTCTAAATGATCTGGTTG
>Ga0255763_1001107_pt1 | contig 28499 bp, 35 predicted proteins | sample 041ome_2_FD_179963 | JGI IMG/M metagenome (GOLD analysis project Ga0255763, IMG submission 179963) | Coastal salt marsh microbial communities from the Groves Creek Marsh, Skidaway Island, Georgia - 041406US metaG (version 2) | ecosystem: Environmental > Aquatic > Marine > Intertidal zone > Salt...
TCACCAGTCTTATCCATTAAATTAATTACTTGTACTACGTCATTATTGTTTAATAACTTAATCATATGTCCTCACATATTAGATGCATGGTTAAGGGGGCAGCCCCTTAGGTTATACTATAAATATATTAAGGGTTACCTAGAGTACCCCGTGGGGGGTTTACCACTTTACTTTGTTAGCCCAGTAAGCAGCACTCATTGGACCTTTATTAATATTTTTACGGTGTCTAGCCTTCCATGCCTTGTTACGCTTAGATCCCTTAGGGGATCCTTTAGTTCCTGCCTGTCCAAAGCGAATAATCTTTTCTTTTCCACCTGAACAAGCTTTAACTACATGAGACTTAGTAGGATGCCCTGGAGTACTCCGAGGGCTATTACATTTCATTTTCTTTTTACTTAGAGGGCCACTCACACTAATTCCTTAGCTGCCTCTAGTGTCTCTTCTACTCGCCTTGTCCATCCCTTTCCGAATGTATCAAAGGTAGATAGCTTCTTATACCAATCTAATCTTTTATTAGCATAAGACTCTAAGACAAACTCTACAGCGTTTTCACAAGCATTATTACAATTTTGTAATGTACCACTACCGATAATACCATCAATAGGGTTAGCATTAACTACTTCTTGAAGAAACTGACTTGCTCGGCTAATGCCCATATTAACAGCAGTATCAAAAACCATAAGAGCTACAGCAGGATGCATTTGATCACCACGTACTTTATCCCAATAATCTTCTTTGTAAATACGTTTAGCATCACTTTTAGATAACTTTTCAATATCTACATTAGGGTAAGAACGTTTAGCAATACCATATTTGGTTTCTCCACCGGGATCATCCGGGTGATTTACATATCCACCTTCATGCTTTAAGATTAATTCTACAGCAGCTTCAAAGCCTTTATTCATATGATCCACCTCGTTTCTTATATTCTTTTACGATCCATTGACTTGCATAAAGAGAGGGAAAAGCTTTAAACTTTTTCTTAGCCTCTCCTTTAATGCGATTATAAAGTGATTTGTTAGTTGGCTTAGGATTAGCCATCTTACATTCCTTTCTTTAAGCACTTACCAGCAGCTGTACACTTGCCTGGGGATGGACATCCTGCACAAGGTTTAAATTGTCCTTGAGGTGCTAGTGGTCCTTTCATTGGAGGCATACCGCCACCCATCATATCCATTGGATTCATTTCTTTTTCATTCCCATAATTTTATCTGCGGATTTAAGTCCAAAACTAGCTGATACTGCAATGAATAATAAATACTGATACCATTCAGGTAAAGTATTTAAAACTTCAAATCCTTGTTTAACACGATCAATAATAGATACATCATCTATGGCTACACTATAAGCAATAGCTACAATAGGTAATGCTAGTACAATACTCCAAAACTCATCCTTCCAAGAATCCTTAGTGGCGTCAGCCATCTTAGCTTCCCAGTCAGCATCATTTTGAATAGCACTTATCTTACGCTCTTGAATAGCTTTCTTTTCGTCTGCCTTACCTTTAATAAAGTCTTTAGCAAGATCCATCGCTGGACCAATTAATAAGTTAAGCATCTTTCTTACCCTGCAATGCTGAGGCGCCGAAGAAGGCAGACACGAGGACTGCAATTGATGCGAAGTACGTAGGAGCGATGTCAGCAATTAACTGAGCTGCTGTATCCATACCAAAAAGATCAGCAAGGAATATCCCAAAAGGATACAAAAGAAGACCAAAGAGTGCGAACCAAGCCATCTTCCTAATGCTGTCACGTTGAGCGTCAGCATCTTCCATTTTACGCCTACGATCTTCAAGCATAATATTACGCTCTTCTTGATCAATCTTTCCATCACCGTTAAGGTCATATGCTTCTATGTCTGTCACGTTTTATTTCCTGTAACATCAGTTTGTATACATACTGCTTCATAATTAATCTTAGGCTCTGGTGCTGTTGCTAAAAAGTATTCACGAGCTTCAAAGCATTCATCCATTGTCATAAATGGACCTTGAGGATAAACAGCGTACCCATCGCTTTGAATTAGTATTGCGAAAAGTAGCCACATACTATTTTCCTTTTACACTTATGAGCCAATAAAGGAAATAACCGCATATGCCAATAGCAGAAAGGGTGGCCACGGTAACAGCGATACCAATACTCCAGTCTTTAATTTGTTTAGCTCTACGGGCTTTCTTATCGGCAATTCGTTTTCGTTCATTCTCTTTTAATTGTTTCCTATTAGCTATAAATTTACAGTAATCATCCCAGAGACCTGCTCGTCCTTGGTAAATAAACATTTGTTTAATTTCAGCTTCTTTATTACGAATCTTTTCTAATTCAAAGAAGCATTCCATGTCGCCATCTTTGGCTTTCTTTTCTAATTCTTCTTTAGCATCTGCTAATTTAGTGAGTTGTGGTCCCATCTCTCCGACAGATTGAATGTGACCAGCAAACTCTTTAATAGCACCGATAGCTTCATTAGCGATTTTAATTGCAGCAATTGCTTCAAAGATCATTAGGAGGTTTCCTTTTTAGAATCCTCTGTACTGTTTTGGTTTCATAAATTCTAATAACGGTCCAAATAACTGTGAAGAGTGCTGCTAAAGGAGGCAACACTTCACCTATTGTACCAATGACGGTTACCATACTTATGCCGTCTATTAAAGTTTTTGTACCTTCTGTTGCCATCTCTTTCACTCTAAGTCCCTGTTAAAACAGCACTAGATATAACTAAAACATTACTACTATCATAAGCAAAATAAGATAGCCAATATTCCCCTTGATTAGTTATAGTTGTAAAATCAGCATCATTTGCTTTAATACCTGTGCCTTTACTAATTGTAGAACCGTTAGTATTATTTAAATAAATATTTCCAGATTGACCAGCAGTAATATTAGAAAAAGTTAAATCACCATTACTACTAATAGATAATGAAAAATTATTTCCTGTACTTAAATCTATTGATAAATCTTCTGAGGCTAAAGAACTAGAAAATGGACCTTGTGTAAATTCATTTAAAGAATTAACTTCAGTAGTTACATCTTCTAATCCTTCTTTAAAATTAGATTCTGTGGTATCTGAATTAGTAAGTAGCCCATCAACAGTTGCTTTAGATTTAGAATTAATAGACATCTAAGATCTCCTATATCCTTTCTATTTTTGTTTTTAAATCATCTAAATCTATAGAATCATTAATAGCGTTAAGAAGCGTACGAATACGCTCTTCTAAAGAATTTATTGTTTGAGTTACTTCTAAATTCCAAGTTGCATCTACAGGATTATCTGTAATCGGAGGTTGATTAATAGGCATTATCTAGCACCTCCTTTAGAAATTTCTGGTTGCATACCACTAATACGCCATTCACTTATTTGATTATAAATTACAGAATTATCACTATCTACATTAGAAGTTAATTCTAATTCATTATTATTTTCATCTAATATAACATCTGAAATACGATAATTTAAAAATCTTCCATTAGCTTTAATGTCTACTTTATAATCTTCACTTACAAAGAAATTGTTATACTTAGTATTAGTATTTGTTAAAGTAGTTAAGTCAACATTTTTTCCAGGATTATCTGTTCCTAACATTCTAATTTGTAATCTATTAAAATTGTTTGGAGAATTAACGTAAGGAATATATTGACCATCTGCCCATAAAGCAATTTTTCTAATTGTTTCTGTATCAAACTCTGGAGAAACAGCTAATTGTTTTCTTTCAAAGAAAGATTCATAAGGAACAGGCTCATCGTTATTAGTAATAATATTTTTAAATTGAACTGAATTTTCTGTTTCTGTTCTAGGAATATAATTGAATGCAGGAATAGACCAACCTATATCGGCTGCAACAATTTTATTCATATTATATTGATTAAGACCATTACTATCTACTACAAAAGCTTTAGATGCAAAAAGAGGAAACTCTAAGTTAGGGTTAACTTCGTCTGTTGCCCAAGGCCTATCTAAATCAAAAACATTATTTTCTGTTTTAGTAATAGACATTGTAGCTGTAGTTTCTGTTTCTGTTCTACTAGGAGCTCTTAAAGGATCAATGTTTATTTGATCATCTAAAGTACCTGCAACAGTAGGAGAGTTAGAAGCAACTCTTAGGGAAGTGTCTCCATCGTTTATAAATAACGTTGCGCTATTACTATTTAAACCTATTGTTCCTGATATAGCATCTTGATATTTTTCCCAAATCCAATCTGCATTTTCTTGATTATTATTAACACGAACATCAATAACAAAATCTGCAAAATCTGAAAAGTTAGCAGGTTGAATATCAAACTCTCCTGCTGTACCTCTATCTACAATTTTTAAATTAGGGGTAGCAATATTTAATTCAGAAATCCATTTAGTAGCGGCTTCTTCTGCTGTTAATGTTTCTCCATTAATTCCTGTATGGTCTGAAAAATCATATGTTCCAGTATCACCTGCTTGTAGTATAATTAATTGAGTATTTCCCGGAGAATTAAAATCTCTAATTTCTAAACCTAAATAAGTAGGAGTAGCTTTTAAAACTTCTTGACCACGGTAATCATTAGAACTATCTTTTATAATACCATGTACACTTGAAGTGTTTATGCTATCTTGAAAATCTAAATCTAAAGAGCTGATATTTGGAATATTACTATTAGAAATATCTAAACTTATATTAAATGCAGAATTATCTACAGCTCTATATTTACTAATGTTTGTATCATCTTCAGCTGCAATAATACGATTAGTACTTGTATCAACTAATTGAGTATACTCAGAGGGTAAGTTTGTCCCCCAACCTGTTTGTTCAGAAATTTTAGTTACTAACTGAGTAAAAATTTGTTCTGCTGTAACTTCATCTGTATTAATATCTGCATTAGGATTAGTTATAGTAAAAGATTCAGAAATATTTTCTGGACCAGTTAGAGTTAAAGTAGGGTAAACTCTAACTTCATACATTGGCCTATCGTTATTTACTTCTACTCTAGATGTATTACCGTTACGTCCAGTTCCATAAATAAAATCACTTAATCCACCAGTATAAAATTCAATATCTGGATTAATAGATTGAGTATTATCAATACCTATTGTTCTTATTTCAACAGTACCTAACTGAATAACACCATTATCACCTGATATATTATCTACATCAATTTGAGTGTTTGGTAAACCACCGCCCGGAACAGGTCCAATACTTCCTGAAATTACTCCTCTTAAATCTCTTATAGTCCAAGTGTTAGAGCGATAATTCCAGATTAAAGCTTCATTACATTCACCTGTAGTAGAGTCTACTGTAGGATAACAAATCCATATTTCATCTCTTTGAGTGTATTTAACACAAAATAAATTAGTAGCATGTAAGGGATTTAAATTATCAAAAAAGTATCTTCTTACTCTTTTATCACTAACAGATTTGATAGAACCCGGATGTCCTTCAAATACATAAATATCTTGAGAGCCTACAACAAAATGACGACCATCATAAGAAATTACTGCATCAGTAGTTTGACAACCATAAGATCTACTAACAGGAGAAACAGATAAAGGTACAGAAGTATTTCCAGTTAACCTCATTACACTGATAGAACTATTAGAATAAATATACAAGTTACCTTGCATTTCTTTCATATCTTGAATAATACCAGTTTCTGCTAATACAAATTCATCAGCAGTAGATACCCCAGCAGCAAAAGGATTCCAGTTATTAGGTACAGCACCGGGAGCAGCTGCATCTGATGTTCTAACAACACCATTAAGATTTCGTACAATTAAACTAGTTGCTAAATCTTCTCCGTCTCTTTCAACAAGATTACCTGCTACTAAAAAATCTCCAAATGATCTAATAACACCACAACGTACAAATACTTCATCACGAGAACGAATACTAATAGTTAGTTTATCTGTGTGAGAACCATGATCTAAATTAGAAGGTAAGAATACAATGTGACTGTTTGTTGTTGAGTCAAAATAAATTTCATATTGATCATTAGTTAAAAATCCTACTGTAGGATCACCTGTAAAGGTACTGTAATCGGGAGCATCATAGTTTACACTATTAGCTGCATCACCATCACCATCTACACCAGCAGCAGTAAATGTTGTATATGATTCAGTTTGACTATCATAGTCTACTATTTCGATATATTCTAAAGCAAAGTTTACTTTCTTTCCTAAATCAAAAATAAAAGAATCTGTGTTAGAATTAAATGTATCTTGTAGGTATATTTGATTTACTTTATAAGAATCCCATCCGGGAAGCTCTGCAAAGTTTGGAATATTATTAATATTTGTATTGTTGTTATCATCTAATATATAATTAGGTTTGTCTAAACCGTTATTAATAATTAAACAAAAACCACCTTGGAAAAAAGTATGTTGCCAATTACCAATCTCAGTTGGTTGAAATATTCCTTTTTGTACTTTAGTAGATCCATTTACATTTACAAGATAAGCAATATCTTTTTGGTGTGTTGGATTTGTATTTCCTTGAGGAGGAATAGAATTATCAGAAACTAATCTTTCTTCTTCTGCGATAATTAAATAATATCCTTTATTAACATTTGCTAAATTAGGATTATCCCACCAAAGAAAATATTTAATAATTGAACCATCAAAATTAGCAGATACACTGTTAATAAGATTATTAGAATCATCAAAAATGTTAGGGAAGATATTAACTTCCCCTTCCATTTTTTTAATTGCCCCATCTTTAAATCTAATATTACGTACATTAGAAAAAGAATTAGGGGGTAGAGCAACGGGTGGCGTATCTAAAATAACACCGGCTTGATCTAACTGATTAATAGGTAGTACTTGATCTGCCACATCTGACTCCTTAAATTAAATTTGATTAGGCCAATCATTAATAGGTGCGTTACCTGTCGGCATACCTTCAGCATCTACTGGCGTATTATATAATGCTATAAATGCATCATGGTCTGCCGCACCATTGATCGCTGTCTCAATCGTGTTAGAGGCTGTTCTGACTGCCGCACGGTAGGTTGTCACTTCGGAAGGGACAGTGTAGTCCGCAACCTCAGCTGCCTTGATGACCATCCAGTCTGTTGGCTGTAAGAATCCTGATGCCTGTGCCTTGACAATATCAATTGCGACACTCTTGAGTCCCTTGACAAGTGTTTCACCACTGCCTGTATCATCAAGTGCCTTCGGAGTACCATCACCAGTATAGAAGCGTGAATCGTGCTGGACAGGATCGTCTACCCAGACTAATCCTGCAGATGTTTTTTCTTCTAGAGTCCATTTAGAGGACCATTGAGCTGGATGAGTAATTCCTTCATTATTTTTCCAGCTAGTGCCTTCTCTAATTCTTAGACCTGTGTAAGTCCACATTGTTCGTTATCTCCTATCGAGCGTTTGAGTATTTAAATGGGTTTTCGGCAAAGGCCATGTAGATGTACGTGACTCCACTAGAGTTGTAATTGCCAATGTTATCTCTAGGTTTAAAACCATTAGATAGTAAATCTACACCATTTGTCGCATTTGCTTCAGCGTTACTTAAATTAGCGTACAAAAGCGTTTTAGCACCGTTATAAGTATTTCTATTTGTATCAACAATGTTCCAACTTTCTGAACCAGAAGTTGCTTTAACCATCACAAAAGCAGGTTTAAACCCTGTGTACACAAATGGGCCATCTGTACTACCGTTGCCGGTGTATGAGCCAAACTTTGAAAATCCATCGACACTGTGAAAGCAGTAGGCGATATGGTCATTACCGTTTGTATTACCCGCTACACCGCCGTTTAATGTAAAAACGGTAGCTGTCGGAGAAGTGCTGTTCCACCCGTTAATTCCAGTTGATGCGGCGGCGGTTAAATTAAGAACAATACGTGATGTATTTCCTAATGCCGCAAAGTACCCTTCCCAATCACTAGCTTGGCTTCTGTTTTTGACAAAAAATACTTCAGGTGCTACGTCGAGTCCGTGACCTATTGTGGATACACCGCCCGCACCCGTATAACTCACAATACTAAACCCAGACTCCGTATTCGCACTTACCTGTGAAGTGATAGAGCCATCTGTGTTTTCGACTGCTGTGCCACCAGCCTTCCATGTCCATGCAACGTAGTCTTCATTTAATGTGTTGACTTCAACCTCAGAGCCGACAGTAAATCCATTCGCATTAAAATCTAGTAATCCGTTTGGCTCGTTTGTTTCTGCTGTGGTTACGTTTGAGTACAACGCCTTCTGCACACCACGAACACTGTCGTACAGGTGATGTTGGTCTGCTTGTTCACGGTTCTTAATCCACACAAAGTCAGGCGACTCCATGTTTGTCTCATCGACTGTAATGTTGTTTTCGGAGAGGGCTAGGTAGCCTGTTGGTGGTGTTTCCTCAAAGGCTCGTTGACCGAAGTTGACTACTGAATGAGTTGCACCTGTCGCACTTGCTGAAACAATTGGATAAAACTCTGTTCCAGTGATTGAAGTAGCTGTGTACACCAACGTACCTTCTTTGTAGAACTTAACAGTCCTTGCATCAATATCAAGAGCCAAGCCCATTACGTCACCGGCAGTCCAAGATGTTCCTGTATTTACCGTTGTGCCGTCTTGTACAATTGTTCCGGAAGTTATTCCATTGTAGACAACCGCATAATTGGTAAAAGGATTATCAGAGTTAGTTAAAAGTTCATTACCAACACCATAAGCAAAACCACCCGCACCAGACACAGACTCATAAACAGTTTCCCAATACCATTGCCCACTGGTAACTCGTACTCCTGTTCTTGCATTACGCCACGTTCCAGAATTGTGGGTGCATCTAAGATTGCCCTCAGAAAATGTATGTGCGCTAGGGTAAGAGTCCACAGAATTCAACGTAGCAAAGTTATCAGTCGGACTATCATCCACCTGATCTGTTGTCGCAAGGTTGTTCAGCGTCCAGTCGTTAGAACCTGCCTGATCTTCACCAAGCGTAGTTGTGCTTGTGTTGTCAGAGAAGTCTAGATGGAAACCGTTAGTTCCATAAGTTACTGATGGAGTCTGTGGAATCCAAATGCCGTTAGCGTCGAATGTTCCGAACGTGTTTGCGTCAAGAGCTGTTCCCATAACAAGATGTGTTTCAGCAAGATAATATCTTCCTGTATTATATATCCAAGATCCAAGCCAATATTGCCGATTCATAGTCATTATGTTATAGCTTTGCTGAGTTGTTTGGTCACCGCCAGTTGTAGCACCAAGAGGTGAAAGCATGTTTTGAGTATACGTACCAGTAAAGGTAAGATTTTCAAGAACGCCGTCAATCCAAATTTGGCACCCATCTTCACGACTCGCTTGCGTTGAATCAAACTTTACAACAATATGATGCCAGTTCGAATCGGTGATCTTTCTAGCGGTTGCCCACCAGAAATCATTACCTGAGCTTGGTCTAACTGAACATCTGACTGTATTATCTAGTTGGAACTGAATATTAAAATAAACTCCATCAGAGCCAGTAAAATCATCAACCATTTGATAAAGAAGCATAGTTAGGTTGTCAGATTTACTTCTTTTTACCCAAGTTGAGTATATCCAAGTTCTTCTTTCATCATCAGTTGCAGCAGAATGAGTGAAATCTAAAGAATCACCGCTTTCAACGATTATCGAGTTACTGATATCAATCGTATCAGCAGGTTTCTTAATCACATCCCCTACCTGTAATCCACTACCATTACCTGTATAGGGGAAGGTGTCGAAATACTTTGCAGGGAGTTTGTTCTGTGCAGGATCAATCGCAGGATCGGGTAGGTTGGCTGTGCTTAGTTTATTATAAGCCATATGTTATCTCCTTATTCCGGTGGATTGTATTTGAATGGTTGTTGACCGAAGTTTGTCGTCATTGTTCCCGTGTACGCAAATACTGTAAAAAATAGATTTCCAGTAGATATGTCCGAATCTGAAACGGTGTATTCCAACGTGTTGTTTTTGTAAAACTTAACGGTTCCATTTTCTCTGTCCACAGCCACACCAATAGTATCTCCAGTGGTGTAAGATGATTCAGTAGATAACGTGGTTGAATCGTGATTTATGGCTCCAGTATTTAAATAAACCCAACCACCAACTCCGTTATAGGGGGTTGTTGAAGTAGTTGTATTAGAGGTGATACCAACCCCGCAATAAGTGCCGGCCCCACCCACACTATTTTGAAAAACCTCAAAGTAAAACTTTAAACCTTCCGGTATTGCAATTGTTGAGTACGCTTCTGTTGTTGTCCAACTACCTGTGTGTTGATACTTTAGGTTTCCATCAGACAAAGTGACATTTCCTGCAACAAGCGGATTTAACGTCGCAAAGTTATCCGTCGGACTATCCAACACCGTATCGTTATGGTCTAGGTTGACTGGTTGCCAATCGTTGTCCTCACCAGACTGATCTAACCAGAAGGCTGCTTCTCGTGTGTCTGCAAAGGCGGCATAGATGTATGTGCTTGAGGATGATCCATCGTGCGAACTGTCCCAATTATTTGGGAATGTAATTGTGTTACCGCTGACAGATATGGCAGATGCTACTGTTTGTTCGCTGTAAGATTGGTTTGGTGATAAATAATTTCCAAACTGACCATCAACTTCTCTTGTGTTATCAAACACCCACCAATCTTTAGCCGTACCTGTAATACGTTTAATCAATATAAATGCAGGATTAAACCCAAGGTCTACTGAAGTTGCATTACCTGCGTAAGAACCAAACTTTGATACACCGGAAGTTTCTGTCCAACAGTAGGCGATATATCTGTCACCAGATTCATTCATTGTTCGACTATCTACGGTGCCAGACACAGCCTTAATTGTTGTTGCTGAAGGATCGCCTATACCACCATAAGATGTGGCTGTTGCTACATTAGACTCAGCACCCGTTGTAAAGTTAAGGTTATGAGTCGTAGAACTAAGGCTTGTATGCCAAATATGCCAGTTGTTATTAACTGAGTTAGAATCCCTGTCTTTGGCAACAATAAAGTCTGGGGCAGACGACAGGCCATGACCGAATGTACCGTTTGTTGTACCGTCCCCTTGCCATGAAACAACACTAAACCCAGTGGTATCATCAGCTTTCACACGGCTGTCAACAGTACCATCTGTGTTGTAGTCAGTGATGTAGTCTGAGTAGCTTCCTGCAAATGCGGCGTAGATGTATGTGCCAGATTGATTGATAAAACCGTCAGTTCCTACAAGCTCAAAACCGTCGCTAACAAAATTAACGCCCCGATTACTGGCGGATGCTTCTGCGGCATTTGTATTAGCAAACAAGTATTCAGTGCTTCCATCGTTAATTGGCGAGCGAGAGCTATCAAAAATTGCCCAAGAGTCGCCGGAAGAACTTGTGCGTTTAATTAACACAAATCCGGGGCGGAATCCCGTTGTTATCTTTTGACCGTCTGTTCCACCAGTATAAGAGCCAAACTTTTGCTTGCCAGTGACATCGTGCCAACAGTAGGAAATAAAAGTGCCTCCAGAATTATTACTATTACCATCTCCTAGCGTAAATGTTGAAGCGTCTGGTGCTGTGTCGTTCCATATAGCTGTGGAAGTAGCTTCTCCATTGGTTAAGTTTAAATAAATTACTTTACCATCTGCGCTTAATGAAGAATGTGTAGCAAACCAGTTTCCAGTTGAATCTATGCGTTTAGTAATTACAAAATCTGGAGCAGAACTTAAGCCATGCCCCACAGTAGCTCCTGCTGTACCGTTACCAGTATAAGAAACAATCGAGAAGCCATAGGTATCATTAGCCCGTACTGTGGAGGTTATCGTGCCATCAGTATTGGATACGTTGGAGTCTCCTGCTTTCCACCCCCAAGCAACGTAGTTCCTTCCAGAGAAGTTTGAACTACCAGTGTTTACGTCAAGATTTAATGTGAACCCATCCGCATCAAATGATTGGATTGATCCATCTGTTTGAACTCCTTGAGCGTTAGTCAAACTTGTTATTAAAATACTAGTTGAACCCCGCACGGAATCAAACAAAGCCCCGTGTGAAGCGGTTGTTCTTGACTTTACCCACACCAAATCAGGCTGAAAACCCATGCCAGTGATTGGCTGTGTAGCTCCGGTGCCAGTGTACATCACAGACGAATGATTAGTGACAGTGTTGTTAGCTCCTGCGTCCCATCCAAAGGCTACATAAGACCCGCCTGATTCGCCTACGCCTGTAACACCTGTTGTAAAGCCATCAGAATCAAAAGATTGCAAAACAGTTTGGTTATAATCGCCACCAGTACCATGTAATTCTAACCGTTTACTTGTTCCACGAATAGCGTCAACACAGTTCCAACCACCTGCCGCATCTCTACGTTTAATCCAGTAAAGATCGGCATTCATTCCCATGCCGGTAATGCTTTGATTTCCAGAGCCATCACCTCGATACAAAACAGTATTGAACGCCTCAACCTCTGTATCGTCTGTTAAGGGAAGGTAGAACCCATTCGTACCGTAGGTGACATCTGGAGTCTTAGCCACCCACACACCGTTCTTAAACTCACCGAACGCATCAGCATCGTAGGCTGTACCGTCTGTGAAGTGAACTTCGGCTAGGTAGCCGTCAAAGTGTGCAGACGGTGTTGCGGTTGCACCTATTCCGTGAGCGTAGGCTTGGTTTAAAGTGCCTTGATAAGAAGATGTAGATGGATAGTTTGAAGTAGAAAAGTTAGTTACTCGCTGACCATTCACATACAGCCGTAGTCGATCCGTTGTGGTTCCATTAGAAGTGTCAGCAACAACTTGTATATGATACCACGATGATACGTCACGAAAGACCGCAGTTGTAACTAATCGGAGTCTCGAACCGCCGTTATAGTCAAATAAAAAATCTATTCTATTTGAAGTATCAAACGCTATGCCTCCCTCAATACCAAAACCTCCGGGGCCAAAAGAGTGAAACAGTTTGGCGTTTGTTCCCACAGTCCCACGCTTAACCCAACCACTCCATGTCCACGTTGTACGATCACCTGCACTGTCAGGAGTCCAATTCAGGGACGCAGTGTCATCATCGTTAAACCGTAGCGATCCTTCAATGGTCTTCGGGTAGAAGCCACTGACTGAACCTTTATGTGCTGTTCCTTGTATTAATGCCACTATACGCCCCCTGAAGTAATAGCAGGTGTAACTGCTACTGCTATATTAGTTCCATCTGAATAATAACTCATAAAATAAATACCTGCAGTGCTTATAGTAGTTACATCACTTGCTGACATATAAACAGCACTAGATGCACTAATTGTATAACCACCACTATTATCTAACCAAATATTTCCAGATTGTCCTGAAGTAATATTAGTAAATGTAAGAGTACCATTAGCAGTTGGAGTACACTTAAAATTATTTCCTGCTGACATATCAAAAGATAAATCATTATCTGTTGTAATAGTACCTGTTGCAGCTCCAGACACATCTATATCCCCGGATGCTGTAATAGTCCCTGTAACAGAAACATCTCCTGAAGCAGTTAGGTCAACGGTTGTAATACCTGTTGTACCGTTAATTGTAACACTCATTCTTTCTAACTCTCTTTATGTGATTACCAATTTACTTCCTGTTGAAACAGTAATTATGGCTCCATTACTAATAGTAATAGGTCCAATCCCTTGTGCATTTTTTCCAGATGCTACTGTGTAACTTGTTGTAATAGTTTGATCATTTTCTACAAAAGGACTATCACTAGCAACAGATCCCCATTCTAAACCATTAGCAGTACTATAAGTTAATGCTTGTCCATCTGTAGGGGATTGTGTAGATACATCTAATATATTTAATTCTGATGCTGTTGATGTAATACTTAAATCAGATAAATTTTGAACAAACGCAGAAGCTTGAATACCATCAAGAGTATCGGCGTCTAGGCCATTTCCAGTGCCTTCGTCAGCAGTCGTTAAAACTTTTGAAGTTCCTGCTGTCCCGATATATAAGTCGCCTTCACCAGTAAGATTTAATTTTTTACTAAAATTACTCCCGCCATCACTAGAAATAGAAACCCCAAATAATGTGTTTGAATTACCGGTGCCTGTGTCAGCTAGTACGACGTATTGATTTGTTGTTCCTTGTAGATTCGAAAATCTACTCATATTGTTAAATTGAGAAGTAAACCCTGCTGTATCGCTTTCGCTATGCTGAATCTCTAAGTAGTTGTCTCCTGACTTATTGCCGACCTCAAGAATAGAATCCTCGATTGTCAAATCGCCAGTCATCGTGCCGCCAGCTTTCGGTAGTGCGTTGTCGGCTGTTGTACCTTGTGCTGCTGTCGCAAACGCAGTGGCCTGCAACCCATCGACGGTATCAGCATCTAATCCTGAACCTGAACCATCATTGCCTTCGTGCCATACTTTATTATTTATACCATGATTTAAATTACCACCATAATATAAAGTTCCACTATTAACACCTAGATAACGACTTCCAGTGCTAGTATCATTAAATTCTATACCAACTTGAGAGTTTCTTTGTAATTCAATTGGATTAGCATTACCATCATTAAAAACAATTTGTCCCGTTGCAGTATCTGCAGCATCAGACCTTAAAAACGAAGAAGCATGTAAACTATCTACTGTATCAGCATCTAATCCTGATCCAGAACCATCAACAGTTTTAATATCTGTTAGTATTTCTGAAGCAGTAGGTGTATTAGAAAAATTATTGTAATCTAAATAATAACTACCTGTTTGATTATCAAGCTTATCAGAGTTACTAGCATAACCACCCCATTCACGTACCATGCCGTCTTTATACACATAGATTGGATGATTAATCTCTAGTCGCCAATCGTCATAGTTATCTTGCATCCATCCAATACGAATATAATATTTATTATCATCAGATGTAGGCAAGTCTTGTGTCAGGAAGCTAGTATATGAAGTGTTGTCAAGAACAAAATTACCGTTAGAGTTAATAGTTGCAACTAAATAAATTGGCCGATATGTAGTAGCCCAACCAGAATCCCTATTATTCCAGTATTCCATATTTCCTGAAGCAATGCTTTCATACAAAACACCCCAAGGAGCAGTTGTATTTGCATTTCTATCAGTACTACTTTCATAATAAAGAATTGTTCCGCCAACCCGCAATTCAGCAGTAGAGACAGCGTTGGTATTACCTGTAGAGCCGCCTTCAGTGACCGGGTAAAACTTACCGTCTGCGCCTTCCATAAGTAACTGATAACCATAAACAGCTACTCCTGATCCTGAACTATTATTTACAGTAACATAACTGTTCCAACGAACACGATAATCATCTGTTGAATTGTAATCAGCGTGTACAATAAAATAATCATCATCACCAACATAACGTAAAAATATTAAATTAGTTCCGTCATAATGAGTAGTTATTGCACTTGTTGAATAATCTGGGCGAGTAACTGTTTTAGCACCAAGACTGTTTATTTCAAAAGTTGTTCCTGAACCAGAACCATCAATTTTATTTGGATAAAAAGCAATTAACTGCCCATCTTCATAAGCTGTAACTTCTGATATAGAAGCTTTCCATACTCCTGCTACAGTATTAGTATTAGTAGCAATATAAAAAGGTTGATTACCATTATGCCAAACAGTATTGCTGTCTTTAGTTAAATCACCAGTAAAATCAATATTACCAGTAGCAGTATCATTAGCATCACTTCTAAGAAATTGACTACTATCTAAATTATCTAAGGTGTCAGCATTACTGCCACCGCCTTGAGTAATAGATGAAATTTCATTAACAAAATCGCTACCGTTATTACCACGAATAAATAATTTACCGTCAAAAGTATTAACAGCAATTTCACCTAATTCCATTTGACCTGTAGTAGGAGTGTCTCCAGTTGTACTAGAGCGTTTTAACTTAATTGTATTTGCCACAATTAATCTCCTTAGAAGGTTCCACCATCAATTTCTGCTACCCAAGTAAATTGAGTACTACCGTTAGATGTAAGAATAGCTCCTGCTGTAGGAGTATTTGTAATGTTAAGATCAGCTTCTGTTATAGTACCGTTAACAATATTTCCAGTACTAACACTTGTTAAATATCCAGCATCATTATTAAAGTTACTAATTTTAATTTCTGAAGCTGCTTTTCTAGATTCTACTGATCCATTTTGTAATATAAATTCAGTTGAACCAGAAATATCTCCAGTCATATCTGTTAATTCAGAAAAATCTAATGCTAAATTAATAGTTTCATTACTGGATTGGTTTGTTGTAAAATTAGCTCCACCTGATAGACCTGTTCCTGCACTAATAGTAATAGTAGCATTATTAGGTTGAGTGTCAGTTGGAACAACCCATGAGAAAGATCCATCACCATCAGAACGTAAAAACTGAGTATTGCTTCCATTACCAGAAACATTTAACTCAGCAGCCCCAACAGAATTATCTGTAATTTGAGCAGCCCCAACAGAATTAAGTGTAGCAAGAGTACCTAAACCTAAATTAGTTCTAGCTCCTGCAGCAGTAGAAGAACCTGTACCACCATGGGCAATAGCAATATCTGTAGCAGACCAAGTTCCTGTTGTAATTGTTCCTACAGAAGTTAAAGAGGAACTAGTAATCCCTGTCCCTAAAGTAGTAGCATCAAGGACAGTAGTTCCATCAATACTAAAATGCTTACCTGTTGAAAGATCTAAATCTTCACTAGATGTCCAGCTATTAGTTGCATCTACCCAATTAAAGGTTTTATCTGTAGTACCTTTAAGAGTAATACCACCGCCATCTGCTGCAGCATCCGAAGGGGAAGCAGTAGAACCTAACTCAATATTTTTATCATCAACAGAAACTGTTGTGCTATTAACAGTGGTTGTTGTTCCCTCTACTGTTAAATCACCTGTAACTGTAAGGTTATTACTAAATGTAGTATCACCAGAAAGTGTAGCTCCGGAAAGATTTACAGTTCCTGTAAAAGTTTTATTACCACTAATTGTTTGGTTTGTTGATAATGTTGCATAATGACCTTCACCACCAATATTTTTAATACTAGTAGCAGTGCCATCACCAGTGTCACCAAAACCGTAATAAAGAATATTATCGTTTTCGTTATATGCTAACTCAGCATTTTTTAAGGTAGAGGGCGCACCTGCATTACCGGAGGCGGCTCGTCTTTTTATTCTTAGCGTATTAGCCATTAAAAGTTACCTCCATCTGTAACTTCAATTTGTTCTAAAGGGGAAATGCTTGTTCCATTATAATACAACAAGTCACCTGCAGTTGCGTTTCCTAAATTAAAAGGGATATCTGTTAAACCTGATAATAAATTTTGTGCTGTGTTTTTAGCTGCAACAGCTTCATTTTTTGCGATAACAGTATCATCATATAGTTCTTCTACTGCTACTTTTTGATTTGATATTTCTTCTAATGTTTTATCAATATCTGAAGAAGCTCTTATATTAGCTGTATTAGCAAAAGAACTTCCTGCTGTACCATTACCTGTAATAGTTACTTGATTTGAAGCTGAAGAAATAGCATTTAAATTTTCTGTAGTTATTAGGTTACTACTGGTTGTTCCTGAAAAAGAGCTACCCGGAGTTCTTCCTCCAGATACAGTAGCTTGTGTCATAGCTCTTTCTCCTTAAATTAAACCATTACCATTGAAATTAAATTGAACATTTCCTCCAGAAGATTTACGTTTAGTTTCTTCTTGGTTCATTTCTTGAATTTCAGATACAAAAATATTTGCATATTGTTGAGCAGTTTCAGGTTCATTTAAATAAATAAATGTTTCTGCTAAAGCTCCATTCAAAATAATTCTTTCGTTTTGATCTCTTAACCAGTTATCTACTTCTACACCATAATATGTATTAGTAGTAATAGTTCTGGTTTGACCAGAAGGGGCAGCAGTAATATCTGCATCATCTACTGTTGATTCATAATATGTTGTTGAAACAACAGAGCTATTAGAGTCTAAAGTATAAACTGCTTTTTTCAAACTAGCAGATTCAACTTGTTGACCTGTTCTTAAATTTGTAGGAATTGGGTTATTAACAGTTACTTCAGAAATATAACTTTCACTAATATTTGCGTTAACAGCAGTTACTTCATATCTTGCGTCTAAAGCAAAAAGCCTTCCATAAAAATATAACTCTATAGAATCTTCTTGACTTCCAACATATCCATTTTGAAATCCAGGGGATAATAAAATATTATTACCTTGCCTAGACCAATAAGCTATTGAACTATATTTTTCTGAAAATTGATCATAAAATGTTCTAATATCTGCTTTTTCATTAAAGACCCTTGTAGTTTTTCCATCAGAGTCTAATGCTCTAATTTGAATAAACTCAATCAAATTACTTGGGATTTCTAACTTTGTTATAGTGCTAGTACCATTATTAGCATCACTAGTATTGGCAAGTAAGTCTGAAGAACTATATGTAACAATTTGTTCTAACGGAGGTACACGTAATTTCCGATAAGCTTTATCTGCTGCATAATTTAAACAGTCTCCGATAATAGCATCTTTAATTACTTCTTTATCTCTATTAGCCCAATTCCGAACTAAATTAATCATTTCATTATAAGTTCGCATATAAGCCTCTTAATAAGATAATAGATATTTATATTCACTTTTAATAATTTGTTTAAATTTATTCATTTTAGTTTGATCTTGCATTGTAGCAGGATCGTGAATATCAATACCATATTTATTAAGAATATCAATGGCTACAATATCTGGAATTGTAGCAAACTTTTTGTAACCTGCTTTAGAGTTATTACCTAAATCTCTATCACGTTTAGCTTGTTCAATAAAAGGTTTTTCATCTTGTTGAACTTTCCAAACAGATTCGCCTGTAGCTGAACCTGATTCATATTCAAAAGTACCTTGTAGTGATCCGGGATTCATCTTATCCCCTACGTTCCACTTAGCCATTTCAATCCTTAATCTGAAACCTTAACAAATCGACCTGACTTGCCAATAAAACCTAATACAGGGTTTGCAATAGTTACTGCTGCTCCTGTACCATAAAAATTTGCTGTGTTAATTGTATAACCATAGCCAGAGCCTGAAGCAGCTTCTTTCCATGAACAATTATCTGCAGGGTAAATTACACCTGTAGAATTACTTTTAATTACTAACATAAAATTATTACTCCCAAATAATTTAATAATAAAAGAAGGGGGCTTTTACACCCCCTCCATTATGCCTTATGATAGGCCGTAGATAGCACCACAACCCTTAGGGTTACGTACTTCTAGAGTAGTTTCTTCAATCATCATACCGACAGTTGAATCACCTTTTTGTCCTACGTCTACTTCTGTAAGTGGACGAAGAGTAGCGATGTTGAACCACATTGGATCATAGATCAATGCAGCAAAGTCAGCTACGTCTGTTACACCAGCACCTGAGTGAGCAACATTGTCGTCACCAGTAAATGCAACATTATTTGAAAGACCCATGATGTAGTTAGGAAGAACCATGAGATCACCAAAGTCTGACATGTAAACATCAACAGACTGACGAAGCTTTCCAGACTCATCTACGTTACGACGAACGTTAGACTCTGCTTGAATCAAGTCAGAGAAGTCACGACGAAGTTTTGGTGACAACATAATACGTGTTGCCTTACCACCTTCTTCATAGATCTTCTGCATAACAGCATCGATATCTGACAGCGCAAGAGCAGCACGAGTAGGAGCTGTTGTTGAACCATTGATAGATGAACGAGGAACTGCAGAACCTGCGTTATCTGTACCAGCACCTGTAGTACCGGCTGAAGGTGCTTCAAATTGACCTACGTAGTTAACAGTGTCTGCAGCGTTAATAAACGCTTGATAACCACCCATAGTACGAGTACCAGAAGCAGAAGCAGCATTGTAACCATGTACAACATCAAACTCAACATCACGACGAAGTTCAGTACCACGCTTTTTGAGCTGATACGCATATTCGTCAGCAACACCTGCTTGATCTACTGCACGACGAGTGCCAGAGACTGCAAGTTGCTTACCGTTAATCTGAGTGTAGTTACCCAGACGAGTACGATGAGGACCAACAGTTACACTTGCTGAATCGAAATCTGTACCTTCTGCAAGGCGAGAGTTTCCTGGAGCAGCAAGCTCATCTGTTTGCCATTCATGGTAGATAGCTGTAGCTTTAGTTTTGCCAATAGAGGCTGTGAAAGGTGTTTCTTCACGAGTAATCATCGTGATGAAGTTTGCCAAGTCTTCACGCTGAGATACGTCTGCGTTATTACGACCTGATGTTACGTCCGCCTGAGCGCGACCTGTGGATACACCACGACCTGCAACAATTGCCATTTTTATTATTCTCCGATATAAGAAATATTATTAATTACCTAAAGATCGGGAAGCAAGTTGTTTAAGGAACGCCATTTGATCATCAGAATTTGCATCTTCTTTAAATGCTCTTGCCTTAATCATGGCGTCTTGATCAGCTTTCTTTTTAACAGAACTCTTTTCTTTCTTTACTGGAATTTGTTTAGCAGGCGTAGACTTGCGTTTTGCTTGTCCTTTACTTAAACCTTGTTTAAGAATACGATAATCATTAACAAATTTAACCATAACAGGATCGACAACTGTGTCAATAAACTCTTCTGGAATTCCTTCGTCTAGTGCAAACTGACGAATCTCTCCAGCTACTTCTTCGTTAAATCCTGGTACATAATCGTTAATACTGGTATTAAAAAATTCTAAAGCTTCATTCCACTGTTGTTCATAAACAGCACCCTGTTGCTCTTCCATTTGAGAAATAATACCTTCACGTTTCTTACGTGCATTCCAATAATTAGATTGAGCTTGTTCACGCTGATCTTTAAGTTCAGACAATTCGTATGTATCACCATTATTACGAGCTTCTTGAATTTTAGTCTCGATATCATGATACTGTTTAGCGAATTGTTGTTCTTCAGAAAGTAGAACTGCTGCACTAGCTTGACCAATTTTATTAATCTCAGCTAATTGTGTTTCTCGTTCTGCTTCTAGTTCCTTACGTGCTTCACCTAACTCACGACCCTTGTTAGAAAGAGATTTTTCAGTAGAGTAACCTTTAATAAGATCACTAAAAGATACAGGTACTTCTTCCCCGTCAATTTTGACGATAACCTGTGCATCTAAGTCTAAATCTTCTAAATCATAAACAGTAGCGTCTTGGGTAGCCGTAGCATCCTCATCTTCTGTTTCTTCATCTTCGTATTCAGCTTCTTCTTCATCTCCATTAACGACTTCATCAGATTCTTCTGGGTCTTCTTCATCTGATTCAGACGGGCCAACTTCAGGGATCTCTTCATCGGGTAGCGATTCTTCAATAAATTGTGATTGTTGAAGAACGGCATCCAAGAGTTCTTGTTCTGTTGGGCCATTGTTTGCTTCAGCAGGAATGTCATCCGTGGGTAGAGATTCGTTTGCAGTAGCCATAATTTATTGTCCTCAGTTATTTGATTTTGCTGGGCGACCAACAGTCTTCTTAGGTGCTTCTTCTACAGGAGCCGCCTTAGGTACTGGTGGTTTAATTGCTTCAGCATACCGATCCTTTAGTGAAAATAAATTTACTAAAGTATCTGCATTTACTTTTGCTTTTCCTGGACTACGCATTGCATCGTATTCCAAGAGATTAATCATTGTATCTAAATTTTCTGATAATTTTTTATAATCAATGTCACGCATTGTTGTCCTCCATAAACTTGATATTTTTACCTAGCATTTCATATTCTACTAACTTAGTCCGTACATCCCCTAAAGCTAAAGCTGAGTTATAAATAAATTCTCTAGTCTTAGATTCATGTGGATCAGTTTTAAGCCAGTGCATAAAATATGTTACTAGTAGTTCTCCATATGCATCGTCAAAAAACTCTTGCCTTTCTCTAGAGGCAAACTCTGATTTAACAAGAGCTTCTTTTGCAATCATATCGGGATGAACTTTATTACCCAGACTCTTCTCGCCTGCCTTTCGGTATTTTTCCATTATTGTCCTTGATTCATAATCTGTTCTGTCATAGCTATAACTTCATTGAAGTCTGGATGAGGTGGAATTTCTGCTCCTTCCTTAACCGCTTTAATAGCCATATCAGCCCATTCTTGATAATGTCGGTCAATAGCAATAGCCATTTGTCTACTGTTATCATCCATCGTATTTTTAGCTTGTGCTTGAGTGTAGCCAACATTTGCTTGCTGTAGTTGTACATCTGCTTGTGCTTTAGCAAGTTCAAGTTGTTTAGCTTGTTCAGCTTCTTGAGCTTTCTTTTGCATTTCTTCAGCAGCTTTTTGTTTAAACTCATCAGTAGTATAATCTTGGAAGAAATCATTTGAGTCAAGACCCATAGCTTCTACCAAGTGATTAGCAACTACAGCAGCACTTTCAGGCTTGACTAGCATACCTGCGCCCTGCTGTTGTAAACCTGGAATTACTTCCATACCAACTGATTTAAGTTTTTGAATCTTATTAAGATTAGAGTTTTCACCGATATCTACAAAGATTTCACATTCAAGATGATAGGGTAAATCTGACGGATTAATATCTGCAAACTTACCTGCAACATTACAACTTACTCTTTGAGTCATACACTTACGCATCGTTTGATAAATACCAAGACATAGACGTTTAAATCCAGTCTCAGCAAATCTACGGGCAATCTGTTGAATACGCTTTTGTGAAGCCGACTGTACAGCCGCTAACTTCTGTTCTGAATTACCAGAAACATATAACGTATCGTTAAGACCTTGAGCAGCCTTAGACATACCTGTAGCTTGTTCTTTAATTATTTGTAAGTGTTGTAACAAAGGAACTGTACTTTGACTAATAGCCTCTGGGACCATAGCTGATACAGCAGCAGCAGGATTACCATTAGTAGGGATAATCTGCTTAGGCTTCATATTTTGAAGCGCACTAAAGTCTACTACATTTGGATCTGCAAGTTTTGGAGAATAGTTAGTTAAATAAGTATTCTCAACAAATCCCCGCAGAATTGCAGTAGAGGCTAGGGTGGACGAACGCGTAAAGTCAGCGATGGATAAGCCGTAAAACTCGAACGGAATATTGATGGGAGACAATGAAGCAAGCGGTATCATATCAACATCTTCTTCTAACAGGATATGAGTTCCTGCTAGAATAAATCGCTTCAGCTCAGCAATACCATCCCCGTCTCTATCGACTTTCATCCAACACTCGGTTACCGTAACTTCACGGTTCGCCTCAAGTGGTGTCACGTCATGAGAGGCAGAACCCTGCCAATACTCTTGACCTGTAACAAGCTTTCGAGCAGCAACATCTTCACTATAACGTGTGTTACCACTCCAATACTGATTAGTACCAATCTCATTCCAGTCATCTTCTGAAAGATTCTCAGACATTTCTGGCCACATCTTACGTACTTCACTTCGAGTAAACGAAGTTTGGATGCCTACAAATTCTGCATGATCAATAGCAGTAGCATCACGAGAAATACGAAAGTTTTCTGGTGGAATAAGATCTAACTTAACTTTTGATTTGTTTACCTTACGGCGTAGACGTACATCTACATAGACAAACTCTGTATTTCCTTCTAAGGAAATTTCATTTTCAAAATTAAGTTCACCAACAATTTCAATATTATCTTCAGACAATAATTCGTCTAATTTTGTTTGAGTAATTTTTTCATACTCTTCGAAAACATATTCATAGTCTTCGACATAATCCCAACGGATAATACCATTCTTCCAAAGCAATGCACATTTCATCCATGCTTCAAGAATTTCCCATCCACTGTTCTGCTTAAACAAACAATAGTTAACTAGTAAAGAAGCATCCTTGGCTGTTTTAAAAGCACCCGGAGTATCATTGTAAGGTACAAATCTAGCTAAACGTTGGTTGTTTAAAAATAAATCAGATAGAATAGCGGCATACGCTTCTACTGTCTCGGTAGTAGATGTATCTACAATACTAGATACACCTTGAGGTGCTAAGTGACCCGCTGAAACTCCAGCATATTCATATGTAGACTTGAGTCGTTCATATGTTAAATCTGAAGAGTTTAGCCAATCACCAATAGAATTTTGTACTCCTGATTCAATTAGATTAACTAACTGGTCATCAGTAACTTTTTGTTTATAACCATAATAAGAGGCCACTATTTATAACCTCCTTTAGTAGGCACTCTTCTTATTCCTGATCTACCTAAATCCTCTACAGTATAAGTACCTGGCTTTGGCATAGTTGGCTTTGGCGGAGGTTTTTGAGGATCAGCAGGTTTTGAAGTACCTAATGGTGTAATTTGTTTAAATCGAGACATACTATCTACCTATCTATCTATTTAAAGTTGTCCGGTTCTCTACCCCTGCCGGACGCAGGTGAGGACATAGTAGAAATCTTGTTACTCCGAATTATTCTTGGAGTTTTCTTGTTCTAGCCTCTTCAATTCTGCCTGGAATTCTTCATCAGACAGATCTTTGAGATCAATATTAGTTTGTGTAACTTGTTGAGAAGCTAGCTTTGGAGTTTCATACTGGGCAATTTTTTCAGCATACTGCCCTGCCAACTCAAAGTCTTCATCATGAATAGCTTTCTTCATGAGAAATTTAAGGACATCAAGACCTTTAATATCATCTCCGCCAATTTCTAGACCCGCTTTATCGAAGTCTTTCCAGAAGGCTTTCAGTCCTATAATACGCTCTTTATTCCTCTTACGTGCTTCAACAGACCTCCTTTGATATTCTTTAGCTTTGTTACTATCAGTAATCATCTTAAGGTTATCACCACCCGGATGATCTTTTAGTCTTTCTTTAGCCGCATCAATCTTGGCATTATCTACAGCCATATTGTAGAATCCTCCATATAACTATTGGTTTTATCTCGCCAAGAAACAGTATCAGACGTTAATCTATCACTATGGGTTCTTAATACTTCCATAGCAATCGCTATAGCCATAATGGTATCATCATGAGAACCCGATAGGGCTTCAGTCTTACCATTATCATTAGCAATATAATCTTTTAATTCTTGGATAATAATTTCTGATGGAACATCTATATCTAGATCTTCTACCAACCTTTTTAAATATCCTATAATCCTAGGCTTACTAGCAGCAGTAGTACGGAACCCTAATCGAGTAGTATCTTTAGTTCTCATAGATGCTACTTTAGTTTCATAATATAAATTAAGATAAGACATTTGCATTAGACGATCTAATGTTGTATTACCTATACTATTACTTTCTACAGCTAATAGAGCATTATTGTAGTATCTACCTAAATAAAATAAAATATCCCCAAATGTACCTGGGTCCATAATATTAGTTCGATACATAGCACATAGTTTACGCTCAGGATTAAATACAGTAGCTATAGAATAATCTTGATTAGTACCTAAAGATACATCAGCCCCTATAACATATTTAGCATCAAACGTAGGGGGTATCCATACTTGTAACTCCCCTTCCCTATTATCGTCCCAAGATCCAAATTCATCATTAAATCTTAAACGTTTACGGGGTGCTTTAGGAAGCATATCATTAACTATTTCAGTACTAAAGACATTAGATCCAGATACAATAAAGGCTTCATCAGGTTCTGCAGGATATTCTTGTTGGAATTTCCTAGCCCCCGATTCTTCAATCTTAAATCGTCTCCAGTATAATTGAGCATCATCTAAGTTATATTTCTCAATTAACTTCTTTTCTTCCTCAGTGTATTCTAGTTCACCGGGAGGAGTTAATCTATATTCTTCAGTAAGAAACCAAGGAACAAATACAGGGATATAACCATTCTTTCCTTCTACTGCTCCTTTCCAGAGCCTATAGAATTCCCCAGAAGCTCCGTTTGCAGTTGATTCAAGGATAACCTCTGTGTTATCAGCTTGGGATATCCCTTGGAATAAACCCGCAAGAATCTTTTCATCATGTTGCCAAAATGCAACTTCTGATAAGTGAGCAATTGTAGGCGTAGTTCCCCTACCTGCCTCGGGTGAGCCAGCAGTATATAATCTATAACCTGCATTGTTATGTTCAAACTGGATTTCTTTAGCATTCGACCTACTATAGGAAGGTCTAATATCATCATCCATATATTGAATAAGGTTCTTAGACATAGCAAACAAAGCATCCGAAGTAGGGCTATCGTGAGCCATAACGACTGATCTAGTGTAAGCATTATAATACGTTTTCCAAAATACTCTAGCAGCACAATAAGTAGAAATACCTTGTTGTCGAGCCTTAAGAATAATAGCTCTTACCTTTCCTGTATCCTTTAGTTGTTGCTCTAGTTGTTCATTAATAACCTTCTGAGCATCATTAAACTCAAAAGGTACAAATCCTTTAGAAGACTCTTTTGTAATAATCTTAATATGCTCTTTAGCAAAGTCTTCGAAATTATCTTTGTAATATTCTTGTTTCTCTCGTCTTTTCTTTTCTTTAAGTAATTCAAGTTTTTGTCTGTTGTTTAATTTGCGTTCACTCATTAATGCCCCCTTGGTAACTTCTTGATATTCTAGAAGTTTTTCCTTAACCATGCTTCTGGTAACTTATTGAAAAATAAAGAGTTTTAAAATATTGTGATTTTTATTTTGATGACCCTATTGGGATTTTTTGGGGACTCCTCTGTGTGTGTTTAAAAATGAATCCTACGTTCCTACTTCCCCCTACTTCTGTTTTGAACCCCCCATTCATTAATAACACTTAGGAGGTGTATTATGAATTTTTTCTTTACTTTGTTTTCGACTATTGGAGTCTTTTCTTTCGTTGTAATAGGTTTACCTTGGCTTATAATTGGTTCTTGGCAACGTGACGCTAATGAAATCTTTGGGGCATCTATGGCACTAACCTTTGGTGCTTTGTGCTGCATGATATCATTGTTTACTCTTTAATTCGAAACATACCGGGGACATTCCCTCAGGGTCTAGCTAACCCGTCTCCGGTGTCTGTATGGGATGACCTCCATACACTGATGAGATAGGTCACTAACGTAAACTAAAGGAGAAACATTATGTTTAACGTTAAGAACGCAGGTATGGCTTCACGTAAGTCTGAAGTAGTCTTTATTGAAGAACTTAAATCAGTAAAGCATGATCGTGGACATACTATCTTTGCTACATGTTCAGATGGTAGAGTTCGTATGTGTCATCTTTATCGCTATGGTTCTAATAATGAGGAACGTTTAGCTTTTTGTGATGAGCTTCTTCGTGGCATGAAGGGTAAATTTCCTGTTGTCTTTGAAGCATTTGGTGGATTTGATCCTAATCGTTGGTTCGGTTCATTTGAATATCATGAAGAGTCAGACTTAGATAGAGCTTTAAAGCAAGCATTTGATGATCAAGCTACTATGGCTTAAGTGACAGCTATAGGGCATCCTTCGGGGTGTCCTATGTCAGTCATTTAGACTGAAACCAAAGGAGAAACATTATGGAAATTTTAATTCCTATAGCAATCATAGCAATATTCTTTTATGCATCTAAGGACAGCTAATGTTCACTTATAAAGAAATTGTTATAATACTAGCAATGTGTCTATTAGCCTTTATTGTAAGCTAAACAGGAGAGAATCATGGAAAGCTTAACAGCAACAATGGTAATGCTTGTGAAAGAGCAGACAAAAGAGAAGCCTGAAATGTCTAATGACGAGATTCATGCGTATATTGATGAAGTCATACAAGATGGTGTGTCTATGAAAGAGGTGTCTTTAAAAGATTACCAAGCGTATCAGTCAAATCCTTACGGGTTTACTCTGCGTGTGTTAAATAGCCTATAAATAACCCTAAAAGAGCCTCAGAGTGTGCCACAGAGGAGCACTCAGAGTACATTCTGAGGCCATTTAGAGGATCTTGCAAGGCTACCTATGCGAGGCGTGGGTAATCTGGAGGGTCTTTGTAGGGTCTTCCGGGGACAAACAAAATGACAGGAGAATATCATGCAAGTATACAATGTTTTTAAAATGCATAATGATAATTCTTGCCAGTTAATAGAAACATACGCAAGTAAAAAATCAGCCAACAAATATATAAATTCAATGATGATGCCTGAATGCCCGTTCGGAACTCATTTAAAGAATCCTGTATTATTTATTGTAGAAAGAGAAGTTAAAAAGTAAGGAGAATATTATGCAAGTCATATATCAATTAATCGAAACAGATTACACAGATCATATAGCTAACTGCTATGTAATACATCAGTTTAGCACTCGTAAAGAAGCTGAGAAAGCTTTAAAGTACTATAAAGATGTAGATAGTGATAAATATGTTAGAGAAGGTCTTTATGATGCATATGATTTATCTATATCAACTAAAGAAGTTTATGATAGCTTCGAAGATTATCTATTAGATACAATAGATGTTAAACAATCTAAGCATAATAAACTTAAATGGGAAGTCGAAAGAAGGGAAAATGAATCTCGAAATATTATAGATAGATATGAGAATCCTTTGAAATACAAGGATACTTACTTAAAACAACCTACTGAGGAGGAATATAAAGGGGCTAAAAGATTTATAGAAAGTGAATCTCATGGTTTCTTAAAATGTAAATTATCTAGTGTTAAAAGATCAAAAGATGATCTAAATAAAGTTAAAAGAGGATTTGAATATGTCTAGATGCACAAACAAAGTAACCCAGTACGTACCATCAGGATATGACTATCGCCCAGTCGAATCCGATTGTGGTTCTACTGGTAT